>Ga0214542_1000336_pt1 | contig 80968 bp, 76 predicted proteins | sample CNSS1metaG_FD_160096 | JGI IMG/M metagenome (GOLD analysis project Ga0214542, IMG submission 160096) | Root nodule microbial communities from cowpea collected in UCLA plant growth center, Los Angeles, California, USA - CNSS1 | ecosystem: Host-associated > Plants > Roots > Nodule | place: USA...
GATATAGGACCAATATCATTTAAAGATTGGATGTGGGATACTGAAAAATTGGTGCAACCTTTGTTTAGTAAATATAGTCATATAGACATTCTTAGGCATGTTACATCTAGATTTGTAGGACGTGCATGTGATTGGTGGCAAGAGAGGCAATATCTAGTGAAAAAGGGGAGAACATCATGCATCACTATATTTTATGAATTAAAAACATGCATGTGGAAACATTTCATACCCCCTTCATTTAGGATCACTAAAGAACAACAAGCTAGGATAGAAGACATCATTGACATTGGGGATGCATTCATCCAAAACATTGCTAAGTTTTCTAGACTAGAACAAGATTTTAAGCACAATTTAGACCTGCTCTTGAGTGACCAAAGAAAGAAAGAAAAATACAAGAGAGATCAAGCTAAACATCAAAAGCTTCGAGAGTTTGAAAAAATGAAAGAAAAAGAAGCGCTCGAGAAGCTTTGTGCTAAAAGAGAACAAGAGAAAAGAGAGATAAATGAGAAGAAAAAAAGAGAGGAAGAAGAAAAGGCTAAAGAGGAGAGTCTAAGAAAAGCAAAAGAAGAGAATGAGAGAAAAGAATTAGAGGAAACAGAGAAAATAAAACAAGAGAGTAATCTTGCAAAACAATCACAAGTGGTAGAGTTAAAGTGTATTTCAAAAGAGCGAACAGAACTCTGTGTTAGGGATTTGGTGATCAATTCTTCACCAATTCCTTACATGAAGATCCCATTTTCAAAGGGTGTTTTCCCATCTTTAACCTCTACTCACTTTTCCATTAAATTTTTTGTTTTGTTTTCTTTTCAAAATTTTTGTTATCCATCTCATTTCTTTATTTCATCCTCCTCAACTTATTTTGCCAAAACACAATTTGATATTAAAATTCTTTTCAAAAATCATCTTAGTCAAAGTGTGAAACATTTCTTTTGTGAAGTGGGCTTAATACCATATTTTTCAATTTTCAAAGGCCCATTTTCACAAATTTTCCATCTAATTTTACTGCATGGTCTTTATGATTTTAATTCCATTTTATTTGATGACTATTGCAGATTTGTTTTTGATCCTGGTGGTACTATTATTTTGGTTGCTGTGAGCCTTTAATAACCCTCTAGATCTGACGATAGATCCTTTTCAAGGGGGAGGGGATGATGTGATCCCAATAAGGCTTATAGCATTGGGCCAATGCCTAGGCCAATTCCTTTTAATTTCTTTTATTTTTCTTTATTTTTAATTAAATAAATTTGTTCTAATTGGTTTGTTTTTGTTAAATGTAGCCAATTATCGAAGTATTCGGCATTGGGCCTGCAGCCCAATTCATTTCCATGCCTCCAAACCACCCATCAGTGCCATTTTTTTCTGCCTTCACGTAATTGGGCTTCCAGCCCAATTCCTTCAACATCTTCCAGCCCAATTTCATCCTATATTTCCATGTTGGGCCTGCGTCAAGTTGGCAATCCACCTGCACTCCAATTTCTAGCTGCACACCTCCACGCATTGCAAATTGCTCCAATGCTGCCTTACTTGTTCCAGCATCTGATGGGCCGAGAGTCTCGTTTCTTCCAACAGCCCAGATGTCTTCATTTCACGCGTCCAAGCACACCATTTCAAGCTGCAGCAACCACGTGCCTCACTTTTCACTCTGCGAGCCCAATTACTACGACGAGGCTTTTCGCAGATCAATCTATCACGCATAGACCGCTCGCTCTTCATTTCCGCTCCAAAACCCATAGCTGCTAGGGTTCTTCTCCTGCTTCCAACCTTCACATGTTTCTCGTCGCTAGGGTTTAAGTCTTAACACAGCTAGCCGTTAGCTCTGTTTCCAACACGTTCCTTTTGCTGCTCTGCTGGGAACATTCTCATGTCCACACCGTCAAGGCCATCTAGGGTTTGCTAGGGTTCCGTTTGCCGTTAGGAACCATTGTTAGACGGCATTCTTTGCTTCTCTTTTTCACCGGTTGCCTTCATCTATAAATTGCAAGCCAATCCCTTGTAATTTTTTAGCTTTGATGAATGTTAGTTTGGTTGAGAGTACTCCCACCGTTCGTCTTAGCTGCCCTTTCCCTTTAGAAGAGGATTTCTCCTCCTAGGGTTCCAAATACAGCGTGCGTGAGAGTTCAGTGTGAGAACGAGAGCGAATCCAATCTTAAAAGTCTTCCGCTGCGTTTCCCTGTCGATTCCACCGAACAATCGACATTTGGAGGCCATTCTCCAATGAACGGAGCATGTTTCCGCCAATCAATGACGTCGATAGCCTCATCAACTTCCACCTTAGCTGGAACCACTATTATGCCCTGAGCCGATATCACATGCCTCAAGAACAAAATTTCCTTCATCCAGAAATCACACTGAGACAACCTGGTATACAACTTCTTCTCCCTCAGAATCCCATACAATATCCTCAGATGCTTGGCATGCTCCTCATGAGTTCTGGAGTAGATGAGTATGTCGTCTATGAAGACCATAACAAACTTATCTAAAAATGGCCTAAAGATCTTGTTCATGTAAGCCATGAACAAAGTTTGAGCATTAGTCACACCAAAAAGTGTAACCACATACTCGTAGTGTCCATATCTGGATCTAAAGGTTGTCTTCTAGACATCTTCCGCCTTCACCAAGATCTGGTGATAACTCGACCGAAGATCAATCTTGGGAAAACACTAACGCCCCATGCAACTGATCCATTAGATCAACTGACTGTAGGTCACACACAGACGTGAGCTACCATCCTTCTTCCTTACTAATAACACATGTGCTCCCCACGGCAACACACTAGGCCGGATAAATTGCTTCTCAAGCAATGCTTTTATCTGCTTCTTAAGTTCCACCAACTCCGCTGGAGCCATGCAGTAGGGAGCTATTGACACTGGACCCACTCTTGGTACCAGATCTATGGACAACTCAACTTCTCTTCTTGGGGGTAACCCTGGTACTTCCTTTGGGAACACATCCTCAAACTCACGCACTATGGGTATAACTATTATCCTTTCCTCTTTTTCAACCTCCAAGCGAGCAAAGATCATGAAGCATTGAGCGTCATTCTAGATCTCTTTTAAAACTCCCTGAGAAGACAACAACACAGGCTCCTCTGACTCAGGGAACAACAATTTCTTCTCTTGACAGTCTATGAGAACACGATTGGCAGAGAGCCAATCCATTCCCAAGATCACATCCTACCCTTGTAGATGGAGGCATATTAGATTGACTTTGAACATGCGCCCATCTACCTCCACAGAACACCTAGCACACAAGGACGATGTCCTGACCAACCCAGATGTCGGAGTAGATACCAAAAGATCAAACTGTAACTCACACATTGATAGACCTAACTTTTGCACACATGACTCTGACACAAATGAGTGTGTCGATCTAGAATCAAACAGCAGACAACAACTCTTGCCAACAATCACACAACAACCAGTCACTAGGTTACCTGAGCCTGCTACCTCTGCTTCGGTCATAGCGTACACTCTACCCGCTGCTTGAGGCTTGCCGCCTCCGCTCCTCTATTAAGTCTAAATCGAGGGCCTCGTCATAGTCCTCATAGGGGAGGGGCAATCCCTGATGGAATGCCTCATCTTCCCACAACCATGACACTTCTGCGTACTAGTCAACTGCGAACATACACTCCTCAAATGCGGTCCATTACATTGAAAGCACCTAGGCAATAATGACTGCTGAGATGTGAACCCCTTAGCCATCTAAGGTTGCGGCCTAGCATAGGGTTTCTTCCTCTCCTCTACTCTAGGTCTGGACCTAGATGATCCACTTACCTTTTGTTGTTGTTGACTTTGCTGAGCCTCCACCTCAGCCTTCATCTTCTCCATAACACGAGCTCTCTCTACCAAAGCTGCAAATTCCTTGATGGAGAATGGTGCCACCATCTGTAAGACCCGTGAAAATTAATTAATTAAATAAATAATTAATTAATAAAAGCGGGTAGAAAGAGCCTTTATGGCATTAAATGTTAATTGTGTGACTTGGAAAAGTACTAGCTCATGTGGTTGACAGTACTTTAATTGTGTGAGAGGACTTGGGTTCGAGTCCTATGTATGTTGTTGGTGTGTTGTTTGAATTATTCTTGTTTTGTTTTGGGCAATATAATTGTGACTATTGAGTGATATTATAGTCATAAGATTATAATGGTTATCACAAAATTCGAATTGGCATAATGGTTGTGCTTTGGCCTTATGGGTGAAGGGTCCTAGGTTCAAACCTTGAGGAACATAAAGTTGACTTTACTTTTTTTAAAACTAAGGTTGACTTGAATGTGAAAGGGCAGCAGGAACTCTAGTAGAAGGGGCACCAAAAGAGGGGGGCTGAAAAACCATAGTTAACATTGAATAGGAATTTAAAACCATAATTAAGGCCATTTTCGTTTAATTTTTTTAACCCATTATTAAGGCACCTATAAAAGCTAAATTTTAGGAGAGAAGGAAGGTTTCTAGAGTTGTTCATTTAGCTTTTGGAGAGGAGCACGAATTGAGAGAGGGAGATGAGAGTTTGGGTGTGCAAAGGGCTGAAACAAAGTGTGGGGAATAAGGAACCTTCTTCTTCCCAATTTCATTGCAGAATTACAGGTTATGGGTGCTAAAATTACTTGTATTTCCATATGGTTTGTGTTTCTGCATTTTGTTCTCAAATTAGATTTTTATGTGGTGTGATTTTTGGTATAATGTACACTATAATTGAGGATTTGGGAATGGAATGTGGAGACTAAAGTCCTTTGGGTATGATACAAGAATTTGAGGAGGGTTTTGGGGTACTGATATTTTGATTTATGGTCAACTTTTGCGTTTTGAGGATATAAATGTGTTTAAAATATGTTTTTATAGTTTGATTGATGAATCAGAGATAATGAACATGATTGCATTGTGAATTAGTAATTGTTTTGGTGTTTGTGGTGCATGAGCAGTGGCGAAACTCTACAAGTTTCGCCCAAGCAACTCCTTCTCGCCTAGGAGAGAGTTGCAGGAGTTCATTCAGGGTTTAGGATCGAGCAATTCGCTTAGGCGACCAAGGCTGGAGTTGAGCGAAACATAGTCTCACTCAGGTGAGAGTGGCTTGCCTAAGCGAGGCCGCGAGGAAGCTTGTACCATTTTGAGCGCAACTTCTCGCCCAGGCGAGAAGTTTTGAGTCTTGAGTGATGGATACTCTCGCTTAGGCGAGAGTGGCTCGCCTAAGTGAGTTCACGAAGTAGTTTGACGCAAATTCTAAGTTTAATTCTCGTGCAGGCAAGGGCTGGGTGTTTTTGGGCATAAATATAACTCGCTCAGGCGAGAAGAGCTCGCCTAAGCGAGATGTGGTGGTGAAGTCACTATTGAACGCTCACTCAGGCGAGGTGGGGTGGCTTAAGCGAGGCTGGCGGGCTAGCCTAGGCGAAGAGCTCTAGCTTAAGCGAGTGTACAACAAGTTTGTGTTTGTGGGTGATGTATGGACTATTTGTTTGGGAGTTTCTAAAGTATAGGAATTATATGCTTGTATTTGTGGTGTTTGGGCTTGATGGACTAAGTCCAATAGGGGTCTGGGATGTGCTTGATGGTTGGACGCATGATGGGCATGGAACTGTGTAGTTCCCATCAGCTGCTAAGTGGCGAGGTGTCCTTAGTATGGTGATTACATGTGTCAAATGCACGATGGGCAAGGAACTGTTATGTTCCCGCAGGCTGTTATTGGGCGAGGAGTCCATAGTATGGTGATTGCGTGCATGCCATGGTCTGAGCGAGAGAGGCTTGGATTGTTTACTACAGACGAGGAGTCTGTAGGGCAGAACTATGAGCAGGATAGGCTCGTAGGGTTGGACCACGAATGGGTTAGTTTCGTGGGAGCACAGTGAAGTTCCAAGACCTAGTACATGCATATGACTCATGAAGGACTATGAGATCAGGGATGGGTAATTTTAAAATAATGAAATACATTGGGGAGGTTAGCTTCTTTGGGATGGCTGACATATTTATTTTATGTTTTATGTATTTATATATCTGTGCATAGCTCCCCCTATCTGTGTGTGTGTGTGGCGATGATCGGATAATTTGTTATCCGGGAGTAGATGATTTGAGAGGTGAGCCAAGAGATGCTTAGGGGCGGAGTGTAGGGGCTACCTGGGGATTTTGAAAGAATTTACATATTTTTGGCTTTTGATGTAATTTTAATCATGTTGAACTTTGATGGATTTTGTAATAATGTAATTGCAAATATTTAAGTATGTTATAATTAAAGTTTTTATTTTCCCGCGAATTTTGGGAATATGTGATTATAAACGAGGTTTTATTGATATTACCGTGTTTTATTTTATTTTATTATTCTTTTTTATTTACTTAAAAGTCATATTCCTTAGGGATGTTACACCATCAATCTGATATCTCCCCGGAAGCCGTTCTCAAATTTCTTGTATCGCAACTCCTTATCTAGTGGCATGGTGTAAAAGCGTCCCAAGTGCTTGAACCTTTCGGCATACTCAACCACCGACTTTTCTCCCTTAGTTAGAGAAACTCCACCTCCTTAGCGTATCTCATTGATAGAGGTTGTACCCCACCAAATTAAAACAGATAAATGCAATATATGGTAACCAACCAAAGTCGTCTCCCAACAACCAATGTTCTTGGTGAAAGCTTCATTTTCTAGACAAACACAACACCTATAACACATGGGGGTTTGGCAGATTCAGTTTCAATACAAAATTACTAAAATCTAATAGCGAAACTTAATTGAATAGAATTCAAAATGTAGTGATTCCTTGATTCCACTGAAAATCCATCAATCACAGATTACCAAATTACTTGTTCTATTCGATTTTGCTCTCATGAACCCTAAGTTAATCAACTAAGCGAAAATTACCATGGATTCATTATGTCATTAAGCACAACAAATTTTTGGCAGCTAATACCCACAGATTTAAGAAAGTTGTGACAGAACCCATAAACATTAAGAATGAATACGAGCCATTAATGTGCATAAAACACGAATTTGAGATTAAACATGCATCAAAAACATATTTCATACGCAACCTGAACCAGATTCAAATCCGAAGACAACCTAGAAACGACCAACAATCTCATGGTTTCATTTCAATTTCTTCAAGGAATCAACACAAAAAGTTTAGTTAGACATGGAAATTGAGCATACAAGCCCTTCAAAACAGGATTCACAAAAACAGAACATCAAACCCTAACTTGGGTATTATTCAAATGCGTTTCAAGACCAAGAACTTTTAAAATAATTTTTTAATCACTTGAACCTATTACACTACAATAATTTCAATTTTTTTTACGTGTTTTCACGTACTTACGGAAGTAATGAGAGAGAAGGAAGAATGAAACAAATGACTAACCAAAGAGACACCAAAATGTTGGTAGTATGAACCCTTTTATAGGTTTCTCCTAAGAACCGCTTGGTAGTAGTCACAAATTGCCGGGCAACGCGAACTCTGTGTATTTTTTTGCTTAGTTATTGTGGATTCTGTGTCAATGTTGATCTTTTGAATGTATTTTCTTTGTTCTTGTTGGGTGCTTGTTGTTATAAAATATCGATATGCTATTGTGAATTAATATTCTAGGTAAATTGTTGAATGAATTAACATGAGGGTTCACGTTAGGGTTGAGGATGAATTGGAAATATGATATTAAGGGTTTAATTGTTATAAATTTGCAATTGTATGAGTAATTGGATGTGTATGATTGTAGGATTCATGTGGTTTTTATTCAATTGGGTGATTGGATCACATTGTTGGGGAATTTTGGGACTTCTTGCAGGTGCAGGAAAATCTGGGTTTTACCGAAAATCTGATGCACCGCCTGGCCTCATGTACTACCAGGCGATAGCTAATATCCATAAGTTTTTTTTTTGTGGTTGGTTGGGTTGGGAATTTTAGTGGGGTTAAATTGGAATTATACAAGTGGTAATGAGATAAAATTTTACCAATTTGGATTGTTGTGGGTTTAGTGCTTTAAATATGATTGGATAATTATGTGTAACTTGATTTGGTATGAGAACTTGAGTGAAGAAAATTGTGTTGGTGCTTTTTGGTAAGAGTATATGGTTTAGCACGACTTGTATGCAGTCCACAATATCTATTTTGGAAGTTTTCATGAACTTGGGGAATTGCTTGTTAAAATCAAGTATTGGCATGGTTTAAATTGGGATTACATGTGAATATGTATATATTAGTGTGGTTTATGAGATTTATAGGTCCTGATTAAGTTATGTTAAAAATATAAACATGTATCTTGTATGTTGAATTGTGTGCCTACACGATTTGGGGTTTCTACACCGCATTTTTGGTGAAAAACCAATAGTTGAACGCTACTAGTATAGCGCCTGGTGACATAGGGGAAGTCCCTAGAACAAGTTGCGCCTGGCGGTGCAGGGTGGCCCACCAGGTGACAGCGGAATTGTGAGGTCTAGATGAAATTCCAGAGAGCTGGCACCTAGGGGCGGGGTGTGGTTTCCTAGAACTTTTATGCATATTCGTGGATTTTTTGTTTGACCTTGTGTACGCCAAAAGTTTCCTTATGGCAAAATTTCTAGCTTGTACCTTTTCTATTTGATTATTCTTTATATTTATGGGTTGTTTGCTTATACTTTCTTGAGCCAAGAGTAATTCTTTTTTAAGTTTCTTATTAGCCATAGTTTGTTCTTCTTTTTTTGTTCTAATTCTCCTTTTTCATTACTTAAACTATTATTGTTAGTTGTATAGAGTTTACTTTCTACTTCTTTACACCTTTCTTTAGAGTCTCTTTTTAACGTTTTTGTACATCTATATAAGTTTATCGTTATTAGAGACAAATTCATAATATGCTTGCTCAACAGAGTAAAGGTCAGAAAGGTCTACCTTTTCATCATCAAAGTCATTTGATGAATTACTACGCGCATCTACCATGAAGCCAATATGTGTTTCTTCTGTATCTGAGTCAGACAAGTCCATATTCTTCCATGTTTCCATGAGATCTATAATGCCCAGCTTCTTGAACTCAAAGCATATAGACTTATCTTTGTCCTTACTTTTAAGTTTCCTATTTTTTCCATATCCAAGCTTTTTTTATTTCTTTTAAATTTCCTGGTTAAGAGATTTAATTCTTCATCTCCTTTGAATAATACTCATCTAATTTTTCAATTTATGTCTCTGCTGCTCTAAACGAGTTGTTATTCTTACCTTTATATTTAGTTTTAAGAGCAATATTCATACCTTTAATTTTCTTCATGTCACCTTGCAATATCTGCTCATGAACAATAAGAATATCTACAAGTTCTTCGAAAGAAATCTTTTCAAGGTCTTTGGATTCTCTTAGATTTGTATCTTATGCTTTCTAATTTGTAGATAAAGCATGCAAGATTTTATCACTAACATCATAATTACAATATATAGTTCCAATAGATATTAAACTATTAAGAAGTGTTGCAATTGTGGTACCATTGATTGAGTTTCATATTCTACCATACAAAAATTTTCCTAATAATGTCTCAATATAGTTAACTTACATCCTCTTACCTCTTTTGTGCCCTCATAAGCCAAAGTTAATGTATCCCACATTTCTTTGGCAGAGGACATAACATGTACTTTAGAAATTTCATCTTCAGATAATGCATAAATTAATAATGTTTAAATTTTTCATTTAAATGATATACGTATGTTTTATCATCATCTAGTTTACCTCTTGGTAGCATTTTCTCTTTACCATCCAGTAGAGAAGGAATTCCTCCCTCCATGATATCTAATGGATCCATAATTTTTTGCTTCTAGATAGACCAGCATTTTGAGTTTCCACAAATAATATTTTTCACCTTTGAATAGTGGACAGTGATTTGTTGGTTGGCTATTTCCTTCCATTTAATTTGTTGGAACAAATTCAGACGATCCTCGCTCACATAAAATATTCAAAATAAAATAATAGGGAGAGAAAAGCATACAAAAGATTTATACTAGTTCACCTCACCACTAATGTTGCATCTAGTCTCTTAAGCAACCTACTGAAGATATACCACTAATCAACACCATTGATCAATAACGAGTATAACCTCTCTAAGTTACAACGAGTTTAACCCTCTCGAGGAATCACGAGTATAAACCTCTCCAAGCTGCACCGAGTATCACCTCTCCAAGTTCCTTCTCAATCTTCTCCTAAGATCAAGAACTCTTAATAATTACAAAAGCACTCTCACAACAGGAGTGTACAAAATAGGTTACAGGTTACAGCTTCACTTGGTGAAGGATTTACAATGTGTAAGTTGTCAACCCAATATCTCACAAGTACAAAATTGATATGAAAATTTCACAATGACAAAACTTTTTTTTCTCGTTCAGCTTTGCATCATTTATATAGTTGTTGCATTGATAGCCATTGAGAATTTGAATTAGAGTGTGAAGTGTCATTATTTTCCCCTATTTTCTGACCTTTTTGTACCCATCTTGATGGATGTCTAGTGTTTAATTATCTACTGATAGTGCATTTTCATCTATTAGGCTTCATTGAGCTAGTAATTTAGATTTTTACTAATTTGGATTTAATTAGTCCAATTTTCGTTTGTAATTATTTTCAGGAATTTTGTGAAGTAATTTTGGGCTTGGACACTTCATCTTAAATTGAGAAAGTTTTTCAACGTCATTTGTGCCACTTTAGTCCTATTTCTATATCAACATTTGGATTCGAAGTAGCCATTTTTTATTTTGCAGCCAATAGTGGAAATTTTGTAATTCTGCAACCAATAGTGGCAATTTTGTAATTTTGAACATGTGTGGTGTTGTTACCACGAGTTTTGTAGGCTTTTAGGTTTTTTAGAACCCTTCTCCTTCATTCTTTCTTTTGTTTTTACGCTCTTGAAGCCTCCCTTAGAGAGCCTTGAAGGCAACCACCACAATTTTCACGTTCTCCATTTTGTATTCACGTTTTTGTTGATTTTGGAAAAAACCCAACTTAGGGTTTCACATTCTGGTTTGTTTTACCACATTCCTGATTTAGTTTCTCTTCCATTAATGCATTTTCATTATGTATTTGGTTATGCAATGTGTATAATTTGAATTTCATGAAGAACTAAGTTTGTGTATTGATTCCTTATAGATAATGGAATGAAACCTAGAGATTCGTGTTCACATTTGTGTTCTATTCTTTTTTCCGTTCTTCTGATTTCGCTTTTATGGTTAAACACGAAATTGATGCATGTTTAATCTCAATCTCATGTTTCTACACCTTAATCAACATGTATTCATGCTTAATGGGTGTGGGTTGTTCACAACATGCTTAATTTGTGGGCGTATAATGACTTAAGTTGTCTAACTATTTTACCTAGTGATTTCCTTTATTGTACTCGTCTAATATACTCACTCATTTACTTCTTATAGTTATCTAATGTTGAGACTTGGCCTTTGCATATGTGAGACTTATAGCTTACACTAATGTTGTTTCACTTCTAATCAAATACTTCCTCGCCTAGTAGAGTGAGTGTTTTGTTATGATTAAAACTTCATTAGCATGAAGAGTGCAACATCCTAGCCGAAAATTACTTATTTAAAATAAAAAAGAAAGAAAATAATAAAACTGAATTTATCATTAAGTACTTTCCCAATCGCGGGAAATTTAAAATCCAATGTCAACGCGCCAATAATAACTAAATACTACGGCGTTCAATTATTACAAACATAATCGTTTCTCAAAATGATTACAAAAATAGTTCATGAATAAAAACTAGTAAAATTCTCAGCTGGTCCCCACTTCGACTCTATGTATATGCACGCTAACCTGCATCAACATCTTCTCCCACGTAACAAGTTACATGATCATTGCCAAACACACACAGATAGGGTGAGCTTAGTTAAAATAAATAAAATAACATAAAAAAAACATCTAAAAAACTAAAACATGTGTTAGCATGTCTCATTTCTTGAATCCTCCACTTTAGACCCTTACGTTCGGAGCCTCTTGATTTTATACACTTTGGTGAGTACACTGATCGATCTTTGTTGCACGAGTGTCTACTTGCCCCTCCGACTATAGGCCACCACCTAATAGTCCACACATGGGAATAAATTGCCACAACCACAATTCACAACCCCAAGTGGAGTTCCCCAAAACGAATCGAAGTCCGTAGTTGTCCCCAGACTACCAAACTCTATCAGATGCATTGAAGAGGGCAATCATCCGAAACCTCGCTGTACGAGCCACAATCTCGCACACTCCACTGGACATCCAAAACCACCAGGCTACAACCTAGAGTGGCCATGTGTTACCTCATTATAAGTTACACTTGTAACTGGGGCCCCAGCCAATGCATCGCATCATGACACTCATCCAAAGCTCTATAGAAATCCTCCTCACAAACCAACTCTGCACCTAAAACTGGCTGGCGCGCCTCTCGCGTCACTAGGCGAAACTTGGTTTCAGTCCACCTGGCGCATCTCTCTCGCCGCTGGGCGCCAAGCGCCATTTAGGGCTTCTGCTGCACCTCTTCCACCTGGCGTAACCATCACTGCCGCCAGGTGCCACGCGCGAACAGTGGCCACCGCCACTGTTTTAGGTAGCTATCGCCTGGCGGCTCGCCTGTGCCGCTAGGTGCCACAGTAGTAGCGCAAACGCTACTGGTTTTAGGTATTTAGAATAGGTCCTAAAGGACCTCAATCACACAACACACAAAATTATAACACAAATATGGTTTTTCAGTCATAGTTCTATAACTAGATTATAATGCGCATATTTAATCATGCCACCAAATCAATTATTATCATGCCCACATACTCTCCTTCATTTACTACTTTAAACATGCCACATGCACTCAACATACTTCAAGTCTTATAATCATACAGTCTAATATTTATATAAACTCATGTCACCACAATTTGGTCAATATTGCACATGTACTTTAATAACAAGACCACCACCACAAAGACCATGTCTAGGGAAAATGCATCATCCACACCAAATCACATAAATCAATCTCACTCTTATTACCAAATTAGCGTACATTCTAAATTATAGCTTATCACATGCAGCCAAACATTTAAAGACAACCATTACCCCATATCACACTTCACAACTTTCACTTATTTTAACCTCCTTTAGTCCCTATTATGCCACATTCATCTACTTGCTTAATTTTTAATCATATACGTATTAATTTACTAGTTAAACACCCAATAACGCACATCACAAATGAAACTCAAATTATCCAGCCACACTGAGACGTTGCCTGGTAGCAATCCAAGTTCCGCTAGGCGGTGCGTAGCAATATTTGTTCTGACAGATCTCTCTTGCACCCTTCGTGACCCCTAAACACCTCCAAACACAATACTCACCTTCACACTAACATAATTTAACATGCACACATCATACAGGTTCATGAATTGTTCATATAAACATATTTTCTATAGAATCAGCACATCAACCATTGATGGAAGTCATGCTTATTGATCACGAACCCCAATAGGAACCCTAATTCCCAAATTCATTCAAGAATTCATACAATTTCCAACAAATAATAATCGTAAATAATGATTCATCATGCCAATAGTATACTTACAATAAAAAAACCCAATTTAAACACCACATCACCATTGACAAACCAACCAAAATAAGGAAACTAGGCAACACAGTATACGTCGCATAGCGGGTCACCCTCAACCGGCAGGCGGTTCATAGGAAAACCCAGAAAACTGGTTGCAAACACATGTGTCGCCTGGCAGTAGTTCATTTGCCACTAGGCGGTTTCTGGAAAAATCTAGAAAACGCGAACAGTTTCGAGATTAACCCAGAACACCGATCACTATCATGTTTATTCAACCAAAAATCATATAATTCACACATAGCAAGTTGGATAGCTCCCCTACCCTGGATATTACTTGCTCAAGACAATTGCTAAAATTCCCTTCTTGATGTTGGCACTATCACCCCTTAAACTAGCTCCAATCTACTGCAAGCAGTTTCCCAAGGCAGCCACACGTCCAAAATTCTCCCCCTCTCAATACTCACAATTGAACAGCCTCTAAAGTTCTCTCTCTCCCTCTAATTCCCCCTTAATTATGCCTTAAAGAGTCTTGATGGGCAAAAACGAAAATTAACTTTAAGGTGGATTTAATTAACATTGAAGGAGTTGTTTTTCCAGCCATTCTTAGCTGCCTCCTGGGTTTTTGTGTCTCTTCACATTCATGCCAAAGTAGATTTTAACAAAAATAAAATTATTTTGTTCAAGCCAAGGTTCAAACTCACATCCACACAATTACAAAGTATTTAATTATTTAAATATCGTGAGTCTTACAAAGAGGCTCAACTACTTTAACAAAATACTCCAATAATATAAGATGTGTTTGTTTCTACAATAATATATCACTATTATTGTTTGATGTGTTTTACTAATGTCAATGGTGCTCACTTATTGTATCCATGGGTGTGAACTCTTTCTCTAGCATATCAAAGTAATAGGTATATGTGACTTAATAAATTGATCAAGCATCTAATTTATGGAAGGTTGACCCATAAAACACATCAATCGAGTCCTCTACATCATCCTTAGAATATGTTGTGATTTCCTTTATCATGTCCTTCTCTTTCTCCTTCTTATCCTCAACCTTTGGTAATGTGGCCATGTTGAAAAAATCAAGCAAAGGCTTTGCTACGTATAAGACTTTTGTTAATCTGTCAAGCCTAGTAACATTCCTTACTTGTATTTACCGATATTAACACATGGAAGAGAAAGGGAGTGTTGGTGGTATTTACACTAACTTATGGTTAAATGCCTCTTGAATGACAATGTTTGGATTCAGGTTGAGGGTTAGGGGCTAAAATTCATACCATTTTGTGTGCCACCTCTTTTATTCTATTGAGAATGATTAAGAAATGTTAAAATGGAACCATTATATTTTTCTTTTTTTCATTGGCTTTCCATTTCTAGATTTTCTTTCAATGGTTACTTATTGGGTTTTTTGTTCGCACAATTTGCCTATATACCACATAATAGACCATTTAGGAATTGACTATGAGATAAGCCATCCTGTGCACAATTATGGTTGGATAGAGATCAAATATGTTGAATGATGCTTTAGTAAAATTGTTCATGTATCATTGACGTGACTCATTCGATCCCTACTTATTATGAGTCACAAAGCTAGTGACCATCAATCTATTAGCTATGAACCTTGATAAAGACCTTATGCATAATGTTTGAAAAGACTTTATGAAATTTCTTGGTAATTAGTAGTATTAGGTATTTGAAATAATTGTGCAATGGAAGAACAAATTTGATGGGTCTATTTTTTAGGGTATTCATTAGGGAGATATTATATATATATATATACATATATATATATATATACATACATATATATATATATATGTATATATATATATATATATATATATATATATATATATATATATATATATATATATATATATATATATATATATGTATGTATATATATACATACATATATATATATACATATATATATATATATGTATATATATATATGTGTGTGTGTGTATGTGTGTGTGACTTTAGTCCAACCCACATAACAATTGACACTCCTTTTAACTCAAAACCTCAAGGCATTAGGTTTATAAGTCTTTTTTCTTAGATGATGTTTAAATTTGTTATTTCTACCCGATATAGGACTTAGACTCACACTTGAATTATTTCCAACAATCTCTCCCTTAATAGTTAGTTTCTTTCATATGGTATATTTTTCCTCAAGGGTATGGCGACCTTTACCTTAAATGCTTGTTGTTGTGGTTGTGGAGTGGTTGTCATAACAGTCTAAGTGGTTACCAACCATCGACTATGATACCACTTATGGGTCTATTTTTTAAGTTATTCATTATGGAGATGTTTTATATATATATATATATATATATATATATATATATATATATATGTTTGTGTGTGTGTGTGTGACTTTAGTTAAAACTACATAAGGGATTGGTACCACTTTTATCCCAAAACCTCAAGGCATTGGGTTTATGGGTCTTTTTTCTTATTTGTTGTTTAACTTTGTTATTTCTACCCAATGCGGGACTTAGACTCACACTTGGATTATTTCCAACAATTACTTTGACATAAGTAGTTACTTTGACAAAAGCATATATTGCTTCGTTAGAAAAGAGAAAAGATTTTTTTACAATTACTTTGACAAAATAGATACATGCCCTGCAAGCACAATAACAACAAAAATTATTGAAAAACAAACATGCACTTGGAGGTGTTTTACATCATAATGAAGAGAATACTCTCCTAGTCAAGAACAACAAAAGGAATGAATACAACAACAACAAGTTTTTACATTGTGTACATCCCTATTGCAACACAAATAATCATCAATACAATAAGTGTTGGTGGAGGCCAGATGCAAAATGACATAAATGTGATCAATCGAGACATATGGAAAAGGTAAGCAAATCCCAAGATCCTGAAGAAGATGTCTAGATGTAGACAACGAATCAGATCAAGAACTATCATCATGTGTTACAAGCAACAAGTCTACAAAAGGTTGGATTATAGATAGTGGTTTTACAAACCACATGACTCATGATCGTAAACTTTTAAAAGAGCTCAACAAATCCAATATTTCTAAAGTAAGAACTAGGAATGGAAAATAACTTGTTATGAAAAGTTACCAAACCTTTCATTCAAAGTGCTTTTCAAATGCAATTCAACATAAAAAAAGGGGTTGGCAAATTCACAATCCTAATCAACAGATTAAATTAAATGCAACAATGATTAAAAACGTATTGACTTCCTTGATTCAAACACAATTCCACTTATCACTGACCATCAAATTAACACCTATGCCTACTCTCAATCCACTAGACAATAACCCACTAAGCGAAAGTTACAATCTAGTTTCATTACGCAATTAAGCAATGCATACATCCATGAATTCGTCAAAGCTAAGCTACATACATCAAGCATGAACATAACCTAACGAAAACAAATGCAATTAACATGTGAATTAAGCATTAACAAATGAACCACATACATTCCAGTTTCATTACACAATTAAGAAATGCATACATCCATGAGTTCGTCAAAACCAAGCTACATACATCAAGTATGAACATAACCTAACGAAAACATATGCAATTAATATGTGAATTAAGCATTAACAGATGAACCATATACATTACACGAATTCAAGATAAAGACAAGGCAGATTTCACAAAATAAGCTAAACCTTAAAGCTTCATTGTATTTTTCATCAAGGAGTCAATACACAAATTTAGCAAGCCATAAAAATAGAGCAATTAAACACTTTAAAACGGTAATGCATAAAACAAAACATTCAACCCTAACTTGGGTCTTATTGAAACGCAAATTCAAGATCAAAATGAGAATTCTAAAGCTTTAATGGAACAAAAAATGGCTGCTATGATATAAAAACTGAAAACCCCACACATGGGTGTTGTTCCAAGTCAATACAATCCACAAAATGAAATGCCCAAGCTAGCAAATGATTTCAAAATGTAAAACCCACATTGGGTGCTGCCAATGGTGTGCATAAAAACGCTAAAAACGAATGGTAAAACGTGAAAAATGAAGAAGGCACTTCCATGGTCACCCACCAACACTTGGAAACGTGAAAATGGAGAATGGGGAAGAAGAAGTGTGGCTGCCCATGAAGAAGAAAACCTAAAAACGTGGTCACATCACCACAGTTGCTTATATTTACAAAACTGTCATTCTACCACTCAGAATTACAAAATTGCGACTATGGGTTGAAAATGGTGGCCTAGTGATGTGGACAAGCTAATTGACACGCAGACGTGGCAATGATGTGGAAACTCTCTCTTCATCTTAAGATTAATGTCCAAGCTCCAAAATTTGTTCCACGAAATACCTAAAAATAATTAGATACAAGAATTAGACCAATTAATGTCAAATTACTCAAAATTCGGGATAATGGCCCAATGAAGCCCAATTGAGGAAAATGCACTAACAAAAGACAATTAAGCCCTAAACAAACATCAAGAAAGGTACAAAAGGGAAATGGAATAAGGAAAAATAATGACTCATCAAAAGGTATAATAACAATTTCAATTAAAACTAATTTGGTTATCAAATTAATTTTTGATGCCTTGTATGTTCTTTAGAATACTCATAATTTGTTAAGTGTTGCTCAAATGTTAAAGAAGGTTATAAGGTCACCTTTGAAAACAAACTTTGTGTGACCAAAGATGCTAACAACCTAGAAGTATTCAAAGCTCATTTGAAAGAAACATATTTTCTTTGGATTTGATGGAGGAATTGACTAAGAATGAAGATAATATAAAAGAAGGAACAAGATAAAAAGAAGATAGACATCTCTTGATAAAGTTTGATTTCTAAGTGAAGAAAATAAATGAAGGCACACATTCTAACATTCACCAAAGGTCCAACATCACTACAATGGAATCCATAATTGACAAAGAAGATGATGCTGATAGAAGAAAAAATACAATTAGGAATGTCAAATTGAATGAAGATGTGACCACATGGAAAGAAAGAGAAAACAGGAATTACAAGCCAAAAAAGAAGTATAAAATAAAGCACCAAAAGAATAATGATCAAATATGAAGATTTGAAATTCAAATAAATATATATTAAACAAGGAGGAATGTTTAGAATATTACTTAATATGTTTTTTATTTAAATTAACTTTTAGGAAATCTTTCAATTTTAGAAATATTTGTTTTATAAAGATAAAAATATATTAGTTAATTTTTAGATTTAAGAAATCAAGACTGTGATATTGTCAATATTTCATATTTGATTTTATTTTATTCCATATATTGAGTACATGAATAAACTAAAATAACAAAAGGTGGTCCTTGCTAATTCACATGGGATTGCACGTGTCCCATGCTACTTGGAGCGTAAGCTAGTGATGCTTTCGACTAGTGGACTCTGACCATCTAGGATGCAGTATTCTATGATGCTTCGCCCAACAACGCGACACTTGTATAAATCTCCCAAAACAAATTTTTAGGCTCCTCCCACTCACCGCTACTACGAGAATCTCTTTTGCTTTCTTGTGCTCTGCCTACTAAAATGCTCCTCCCTACAATACATCTCTAATATCTCTCATAGTTTTAAAACCCTAAAAAATCCCAACAAAATCATTGGAGAAAAGGTTGGCTTGATTCATGTATACCTTCATGTGGATATCTGGAACGAATGATCCATAGGGGTGAAACGTGTAGTATCCCATAGCTGAAGGTTGAAATGGGTCAGCCTGGACCAAAAAATAATTCAATTTTGTTCGTCTAACTAGTTTTCAATTCAGTTCAACCAAACTTTTTTTTAGTCAACTACAATTTTTAACTATTTAGTTCAATGCACCTAATGATCTATCATACTTCTAAAAAATGAGGCACTTCCATTTTTTGACTGGATGTAAACCCTTAGAGAATTCATTTCACAAAGTTGTATAACGATGAAATCAGGATGACTTTGAATTGATCCTGCCTTTGGTTGCACACTTTTGAAGATTCCCCATAATACTTGGTATGATGTTATAGGGTGTGTATGTTAGTGTGTTGCTTTTGTGTTTAGGCAATACGTGAATTTTGAGTACAAACTTTCGTATGTTGCTTTTTAGCATGTACGAGGTTTAGTGGTTTATCCCGTAGTGTGTAGCTCTATATGTTTCTTCTCATTCTTGAGACTCAACAACTCCTTGGTAGGCCGAGAACGTTCTCTATGTTGTCACTCTAGATGTGCCGTCTTTGAAGATCTCAAATAAATACATCTAAATATTTTTTTATGTTTTTTATGAAAAGTTGTTTTTCTAATTAACTTAAGCTAATCACATTTCAAGCCTTAACATTTTAAAATTTTATGGGTAAGTCAAAATTTTGTCTTTCAAACATCCTTCGGTAGATTAAGAAACAAAAATATATTTTATGTATAAGTGTTTGACCTCGTGCTCATAAATTATTTTTCGTACTACAATGTGTATAAAATGTTGGAAAGCTATGAGTAGATGTATACATAGGTCACGACCGATAGCTTTTGTTTAGAGTAGGTCATCCATGCCACAATTGACTATTAAAAGGATTCAGGGGGACTTCGTGCCTAAAGGATTTTCATTAAATTTGTTGAGTAAGTGTGGCTTTCAGTTTTTGTTGGTATCTTCTTTTTATTCTAGTATTTTGATCTTGAATATCTTCCATTACAATCTTCAAATCATCACAACTAAACATAAAATTAAAAGAACAAGAAGTGTGTTTCTTCCATTGTGCATTAATTGGTATTTTTCTAAGAAGGAAAATATCTTATATAAAAAATTCATTTAACGTACAAACATTTGATGGTATGTCCAAATCCACAACAATCATAAAACTATTGTTTAAATAATCTTAATCATGAAAATATGGTGAAACTAATTGTAACACCACCAATGTTATTATGTTCCTATATTGGTATTTCATAGATTATATATGTTGTCATGAAATCAACATCTAAACTATAAGCCACTACTTTTTTTGTGGACTAGTCCTCTTCAGAATTTTAATGCAAAAAAAAAAGTTCAACGAAAAAAACCAAAAAATACTTTAAATCAATGACACGTAGACAATGTTAAAAGTGACAAAGAGAAACGGTGTCAAAATATCATTATCCTCATTTAATATCTCAGACTTTTGTTTCAGTAAGTTGGTGGCATTAATTGTGGACACTGCCAGTTTTTATTGACTGGAGAGTTACCTTTCCCTTTGCTTCCTTTATAATAAATGTTCCCAAAACAAATAATAATAAGTGGAAGAAAGAGATTAAATTGAAAACTGGAAGAAAGAAAAACATATACTCAAAATAGAAACATAAATCAGACATAATATTCTTCTATTCCATTTTCCTCTAATGTTAGACTGATATTTTAATTGAAAGTTTATTTCATTTTCAAACTTTGCGTAATGTTTGTGTTACTAGTAATATGGCACAATATCATTAATATCTATGTTTGGACCACATGTAACATTTTCAACTTCGAATGAGATCCAAATGCCTTTAAATTTGGGTGATGTTGTAACGTTAAGACACCAACCCATAACAATACAGTTCAAGCCAAAGAAAACCAATAATAATGGAATCACAACATTCAATAACAACATAACACACACACACACACTCACACAAACACATGCACACTAAAACAACCCTTCAATGCGAGAGCAATGGAAAGAAAAATGCCCTACCTTCAACATCACCAAGAGCATACTAGTTCACAAAGATACTTCTAATTTTTCCACCCAATCAATCCAATCAACTGCAAAAGAAGACGGGGGACATGCTCTATTCTTCACAGACCTTCGTCGTTCTTCAAAATGGGTTTGTCTACACCCAAGACGAAACCTTTCTGAAAAAACCCCATGAAACGAGAAGAAGACGACCTACTTTGGTGTTCAATGATATCTTATGCTCAAGCCAAAGCTTTGAACTTTTGGTTTCGTGTACAAAAATGAACTACTTTGAAGTAATGTTTTCTGAAGTTCCCAACTTTCCCACTAAAATGACCATACGTGTGTTCAACGAAAACAAAATAAAAACTGCTTTTACTTAGTGACACGTAGGCAGTGTTAAAAGTGAGAACGTTTAACCTTTTCAACTTCGAGTTAGATCTAAATGCCTTTAAATTAAGGTGATGATTTAACGTTAAGACACCAACTCAGAACCATAAAGTTCAAGCCCAAGGCACCCAATAATAACTGAATCACAACACTTAACAACAACATAACACAAAAACACTCACATAATAAATTACCTTTCAATGTGAGAGTAATCGAAAGAAAAATTCCTTACTTTCAAAGCCACTGAGAGCATACCAGTTCACAAAGATACATCTAATTCTTCCACCTAATCAATCCAAGAAACTGCAAAAGAAGATGGGGAACATGCTTTATTTTTCACAAACTTTCGTCATTCTTCAAAATGGGTTTCTCTACACCCAAGATGAAACCTTTTCGACCAAACCCCATGAAACGAGTAAACAATCTACTTTGGTGTTCGATAATATCATATGCCCATGCCAAAGCTTTGAACTTTTAGTTTCATCTACAAAAATGAACTACTTTGAAGTTATGTTTTCTGAAGTTCCAAAGATTCCCACCCAAAATGACCATATGCGTGTTGAACGAAAAAAAAATATTAAAAACTAATTTAGCTCAGTGAGACGTAGACATTTCTAATAGTGAGTAAGAGAAACAATGTAAAAGTATTGTTATCCTCATTGCATATCTCAGACTTTTGTTTTAGTAAGTTGGTGCATTAGTTATGGAGAACTGCCAATTTTTATTAGATGTAGAGGTACCCTTCCTTCGGCTTCCTTTGTAATAAATGTTGCAAAAACAATTAAGAAAGAGTGGAAGAAAGAGATTAAAGTGAAAACTGGAAGAAAGAAAAACATATACTCAAGACAGAAACGTCAATCAGACATAATATTCTCCTATTACATTTTCCTCTACTGTTAGACTGATATTGATATTGATATTGAAAACTTATTTTATTTTCAAACTTTCTTTAATGCATGGGTTGTTAGTAATATGGCCAAATATCATTAATATCAAAGCCTTGACCACCTCTAACCTTTTCAACTTCGAGTGAGATCCAAATACCTTTAAATTAAGGTGATCTCTTAACGTTAAGACACCAACTTAGAACCATACAGTTTAAGCCCAAGGCATCCAATAATAATTGAATCACAACACTCAATAACAACATAACACACACACACATGCTAAATTACCCTTCAGTGTGGGAGTAATCGAAAGAAAAATTCCTTTCCTTCAACGCCACTAAGAGCATACCAATTCACAAAGATACTTTTAATTCTTCTACCTAATCAATCCAAGCAACTGCAAAAGAAGCCTGGGGATATGCCCTTTTTGTCACAAACCTTCGCCATTCTTCAAAATGGATTTCTCTACACCCAAGACGAAAACTTTTCGACCAAATCCCATGAAACGAGAAGACAATCTACTTTGGTGTTCGATGATATCATATGCCCATGCCAAAGCTTTGAACTTTGGGTTTCCTTTACAAAAATGAACTACTTTAAAAGTTATACAGTGTTAAAAGTTAGAAAGAGAAACGATGTCAAAGTATCATTATCCTCATTGCATATCCCAATCTTTTGTTTCAGTAAGTAGGTGGTATTAATTGTGGAGAACAACCAGTTTTTATCATATGCAGGGGTACCGTTACCTTTGCTTCTTTTATAGTAAATGTTTCTGAAAAAATTAATAAGTAGAAGAAACAAATTAAATCAAAAACTAGAATTTTGGTTTCGTCTACAAAAATGAATTACTTTGAAGTTATTATTATTGAAGTTCTTAAGTTTCCCACCCAAAATGACCATATGTGTGTTCAACGGAAAAAAAAAATTAAAAACATCTTTAATTGAGTGACACGTAGACATTGTTACAAGTGAGTAAGAGCAATGGTGTCAAAGTTGTTATCCTCAATTCATATCTTGAATTTTTCTTTCAATATGTTGGTGGCATTGGTTGTGGAGAATTGCCCGTTTTTATTAGATGCAAAGGTACCCATCCCTCTCTTCCTTTGTAATAAATGTTGCGAAAACAATTAATAATAAGTGGAAGAAAGAGATTAAAATAAAAATGGGAGGAAGGAAAAACATATACTCAAAACAGAAATGTAAATGAGACAAAATATTCTCTTATTCAATTTTCCTTTGTTGTTAGACTAATACTGATACTAAAACTTATTTCATTTTAAAACATTCTTTAATGTATGAGTTATTACTAATATGGCCAAATATCATTAATATTCAAGCATGGACCACCTGTAACCTTTTGAACTTGGTGTGTTTCAAATGCCTTTAAATTAATGTGATGTTTTAACGTTAAGACACCAACTCAAAACCATACAGTTCAAGCCCAAGACACCCAATAATAATGGAATTACAACACTCAACAACAACATAACACACATACAAACTAAATAACCCTTCAACGCCACCAAGAGCATACGAGTTCACAAAGATACTTCTAATTCTTCCACCCAATAAATCCAATCAACTATAAAAGAAGATGGGGGTCATGCCTTATTTTTCACAGACCTTCGTCATTCTTCGAAATGGCTTTCTCTACAACCATGACAAAACCTTTTCGGCCAAACACCATGAAACGAGAAGAAGACGACCTACTTTGGTGTTCCATGATATCATATGCCCACTCCAAAGCTTTCAACTTTTGGTTTCGTCTACAAAAATGAACTACTTTGAAGTTATGTTTTCTAAAGTTCCCAAGTTTCACATCCAAATGACCATACGTGTGTTAGATGAAAACAATATTAAAAACTACTTTAACTCAGTGACATTTAAACAATGTTAAAAGTTAGAAAGAGAAATAGTGTCAAAGTAGCGTTGTCCTCATTGCATATCCTAGGCTTTTGTTTCTGTAAGTTGGTGGTATTAATTGTGGAGAACATCCAGTTTTTATCAGATGTAAGAGTACCGTTCCCTCTGCTTCTTTTATAAGAAATGTTCCCGAAACAATTAATAATAAGTTGAAGAAACAGATTAAATCGAAAATTGGACATTTGGTTTCGTCTACAAAAATAACTACTTTGAAGTTATGATTTTTTAGGTTCTAAAGTTTCACATCCAAAACGACCATATGTGTGTTCAACGAAAAAAAAAATAAAAATTGCTTTAACTTAGTGACACGTAGACATTGTTAAAAGTGAGTAAGAGAAACGGTTCCAAAGTATTGTTGTCCTCATTGCATATCTCAGACATTTTTTCAATAAGTTGGTGGCATTAATTATGGAGAATAGCCCGTTTTTATCAGGTGCAAGGGTATGTTCCCTCTGCTTCCTTTATAATAAATGTTGTTAAAACATATACTCAAAAAATAAACATAAATGAGACATAATAATCTCCTATTCCATTTTCCTTTGTCCTTAGACTGATATTGATATTGAAACTTATTTCATTTTCAAATTTTTCTTAATGTATGTGTTATTAGTAATATGGCCAAATATCATTAGTATCAAAGCTTCGACTGTAACACCCCAATTTTAGGATGTCACGGAAAGATATAATTAGTGGGCATTTTAAAGTGAAATGACTTTTTTAAAAAAAAACACTTAAGCAAAAGTTGATAATTTAATTTTAATTACATAGTTCAACACGTTTATTGGTAAATCCATTCCAAATAACAATTTGCAACAAAAGGAAAATTACACAGTCTTTAATATTTGATTTAAAACCACTAAACAAATAATAATAAACTCCCGAGTTCATGCCATCCTCTCAACGATATACTTCTTGCCATAATCATCTACATTATCAACTACTCTCGTATAACACAGACGTCATACGATCATCACACATATAACAAACACACAAAAAAAAAAAATAAAAGTAAAATAAAATAAAAAAAGATATATATATATATATATATATATATATATATATATATATAGTAAAATAATATTTTTCAAATTAGTCACATCCAAGTACAATACTTAATCATTTTAATCACAATCACACTTTCGACATGCACAAATATAAGGATTATAGTTATAGGAAAAGATCCAAAATTTATATACAAGAAACCAAAGTTTATAGGTAATATGAAATCAATATGGGTCATGGATGATGGTCACATGAAAGCAAAGTTTGCTTAATTACTAAATAAACCAAGACCCAAAGGTGATCTCTTTGTCTGCACCACAAAGAACCTCACGTGAACAACCTACCCTTGCAACAAGAATGAAAAGAAAGCGAATCATGCACCCTGATGAGTCATTATTTTCCTTCATTCCACTAGCCTTTGTGTACCCATTTGATAGTTGTTCAGTGCTTAATTGTTTATCCTTAGTGTGTTTTCATCTATTGGGTTTTATTGGGCCATTGTTCTGAATTTGGGTTAATTTCACATTATTTGGCCTAATTTTCGCTTTTAATTATTTTTAGGTATTTGGGTGGAGCAATTTTGGAGCTTGGACATTAATCTTCAGATGAAGAGAGTTGCCACGTCTGCGCCATGTCAGACAGCCCGTCCATGTCATTGGGCCAGCATTTTCAGCCCATAGTGAAATTTTTGTAATTCTGAGTGGCAAAATGACATTTTTTTTAAATAGGAGTGGCAGATTTGAGGTGACCACGTTTTTTTAAGGTTTTCTAGCATGGCAGCCGCACTTCTTCCTCTCCAACCTCCATTTTTGTGTTTTGAAATCTTGGGTGTTGACCATGGAGGTGCCTCTTGCGGTTTTTATGTTTTAGCACTTAATTTTAGCGTTTTTATGCACATTTGACAGTGAGTTATACGTTTTGAACTCATTTACTAGCTTAGGCATTTTATTTTGTGGATTGTATTGACTTGGTACAACACCCATGTATAGGGTTTTTGGTATTACAACAACCATTTTTGTTTCATTGAAGCTTTAAAATTCTCTTTTGGTCTTGAAATCGCGTTTGAATAGGGTTTGATGTTCTATTTTTGTGAATCCCATTTTGAAGGGCTTGTATGCTTCATTTCCATGCCTAGCTAAGTTTTTTGTATTGATTCCTTGAAGAAATTGAATTGAAACCATGAGGTTGATGTTTTGCAGTGCATTTTCGTTCTTGTTTTCTCTTCATCCTATTCAATTCATGAATTTGAATGAAAATGAGAATTTGTGATGCTTAATCATGGGTTCATGTTTTCTACACTTTTAGAGCCCTTTTTCATGCTTATTGAGCTTGGGTTCTGCCACAGTTGCTTAATCTGTGTGTATGTGAAATTAAAAGAGGATGTGTGCTATGCTTCATGGCATAATGATGTTGTGTTAACTTTTGCATAGTTGGTTAATTCGTGTTTCATAAGAGTAAATTTGATAAGATAATTAATTTGGTAACCTATGATTGGTGGATTTTTAGTGGAATTAAGGAATCAATACATTTTAATTCTGTTCAATTAAGTTTCGCTAATAGATTTTAGTAATTTTTTGTTGAAACTAAGCCTGCCAAACCCGCCCCTTGTGTTATAGGTGTTGTGTTTGTTTGGAAAATAAAGCTTTGAACAAGAACATTGGTCGCTTGGAGACGACTCTGGTTGGTTACCACATATTGCATTTATCTGTTTTAATTTGGTAAGGTGTGGCATATATCAAACCCAAACATGGAACCATATCTCTAGTCAAAATGAACCCCTCTTCACATAAATAATAGGAACCAAATCCCATGTGTTATGAAAAAGAAAAAAACAAAGTTGTCCCACCTCATTAAAACGTATGAAAGCTATTGATGGACCTTGATAGAGAAGTGGAAGGAAATCCATGGAAGACACCAAGAAGGAGATGAAGTGCAGCAGAAATGAAGATAAAACCATGAAATGCTCTCAGCAAAGGAGGTTTTTGGTGAAGATGAAGAGTAAAAGTGGTGCTTTGGTATGGAAGGTGGCTAGAGGAGATAAAGGAGAAGGATAGCCATGTATGCTCTCAAATTAATAGAAGGATGGAGTGATCTCAACACTAGCATTTATTAGCAATTCAAGAGTAACCATTATGATAGTTGAATGTGTAACATCCCTAAGGAATATTACTGTTATTAAATAAATAAAATTCGAAATACAATAAACGCCGCATTTAATATAAACTATTTCCCAAACACGGAAAATTTAAAACTTTAATATTTAAAGCCATAAAACCAGGAGTCCATAATTCATAAAACTAAGATAAAAGTCAATGGCTCCTGCCAGATTTACATAATATTCTCAAAGCTAAAATAATAAACATATAACATATGTATATACAAAAATATCCCCTACTAGCCCTCGCTCTAAGTCTAAGCATCTCCTGGCCCACCTGTCACATCATCTGCTCTCGGATAACGAGTTATCCGATCATCGCCACACACACAGAGAAAGGGTGAGCTATGCACAATATATATAAACAAAACATGAATATAAATATGTTTCCCAACCCAAAATAACATAACTAAATTCTTATACTTTTCAAATCATTCCACCATAACCTCATAGTCCTTCATGAGTCATATGCATGAACTAGATCTTGGGACTTCACTGTGCTCCCACGAAACTAACACATTCGTGGTCCAACCTTATGAGCCTATCCCGCTCATAGTCCTGCCCTACAAACTCCTCGTCTGTAGTAAATCATCCAAGTTTTCTCACTTGGACCCTGGCACGCACGCAATCACCATACTATGGACTCTTCGCCCAATAGTAGTCGACGGGAACATAACAGTTCCTTGCCCATCGTGCGCCCGACACATGCAATCACCATACTAAGGAATCCTCGCCCGTTAGTAACCGACAGGAACTCAACCAGTTCCATGCCCATCATGTGTCCAACCACCAAGCACATCCCAAACCCCTATTGGACTTAGTCCTTCAAACCCAAAGACCACACCACATGCATATACAACCTAACCTTAGTATAAACAGCCAAAACACACTCACAAGCACATAGAAACATAGTAATTCACATAAACTCGCTTAAGCTAGGGACTTCTCGCCCAAGCTAAGCCCTCAGCCTCGCTTAGGCTAACTCACCTCGCCTGAGCAAGCCTAAACCAGCAACGACAAGTTATCTCGCTTAGGCGAGATCCTCTCGCCTGGGCGAGTCACACCTTCGCCCAAAACAACACACAGACCTCGCCTAGACGAAGCTTCGACAAAACAACACCACTACACTTCAAAAACTTGCTTAGGCGAGTCACTCTCGCCTGGGTGAGAGTGTCCATCGCTCAAAACCCAAAACCTCTCGCCTGGGCAAGATGTCGCGCTCAAAATTCCCAAGTCACTTCGTGACCTCGCTTGGGCGAATGTCTCTCGCCTGAGCGAGAGACCAAGTCGCTCAATCCGTCTAGAGTCGCCTAGGTGAGATACGCGTACCAGAACCAAACATGAGACTCTGCAACTCTCGCTTAGGCGAGATGGACTCGCTTGGGCGAGACTTGCAAAGTTCCAACTCTGATCGCGCACACAATTCCCCCAACCTTGCCCAATTCGCATACCAACACATGCCAAAACAACATTCGATCATTACCCAACATAAAACAATGGCTAGCAAACACCAAACCTGTTATTTCATCCATTCCTATCACCCCAACTCGAGATTGAGTCATCCTTACCCAATTCCATACCAAAACCCTCAATGTACCCCATATACGTATAAAAGACTTTGCACCCCAAATGATCAAACCAACCAATTTACATCCACAGTACATATGATACGAAAATGTACTTCATTCAGAATACATGTGAGAAAACCAATAAATCCAGAATTTATAGCACATGCATCAATGAATTCACATGCACAAAGACAACTCCCCTAACCTGGAATTAGTGATCAAAAATCGAAAGATAGAAGCCTTGATTCACAATCTCCCTCTTGGTCCAACCCTTGCACACCCACAACTCCACTCACACTCTCAAATTCGTGCTTCTCTCTATAGCAGTCCACCACAATGCCAAAAAACCCTTCCCTTTATCTAAATTTTGGCTTTTATACGTGCCTTTAAAATGAGTTTTAAAAATAAAACGGGATTGGCTTTAGTGTGGGTTTAATGGCTTATTCAAGTTCCTTAGTGAGTGATTTTTCAGCACCTAATGGTTACCCTTCTGCTAGGTTTTCTTTACCCCTTCACATTCATACCACAACTAATAGTTAGCAAAAATAAAGCTTATTCTTTACCCACCAAGGTTTGAACCCGTGACCTTCCACTCATAAGGCCAAAGCACAACCACTATGCCAATTCACATTTGGTGATACCATCCAATCAAAAATAGTTTACATCATCAATTCCATACTCATACATATTATTAAAAATTAATAATAAAACAACAACGCATAATTGGCATACATAGGACTCAAACCCAAGTCCTCTCACACAATCAAAGTACTCTCAACCATATGAGCTAGCACTTTTCCACATCACACCAACCAACAATTAATGCCATAAAGGCTCTTTTACTCGCATTTATTAATTAATTAATTTCACGGGTCTTACAGAATGGCTCTATTTATAGGCAACATGGCCGGCCAAATGAGAAGAAAATGCAACAAAGATGTAATGCAAATATTGCTCGGAGGAGAAGCTTGATTGGATACCATGTGATGTAGGAGATGAGCCTTGATGATGCCACCATCACATTCTCCTTGCTTTGCTCATGCTTAGTGTGCTTGCATCCAAGTGCAGAGAAAGCTAATGAATTTTCGGCCAAAGATAGTAAATTGGGCTCGGCGCAATTGATCCAAAAGTGTTTTAGCTTTTTATTGAAAGAAAAGCCTAAATAATGGCCCAAAATAAATCTAGACTACTTCCCTCATGCATTAACTCATATTTTAGAGATTTCTTTAGCCCATGTGAATAATGTAAAAAGCCCATGATTGACTTGATCATCTTGTGAAAGGCCCATGTGAATCTTCCTCATCGTGCTTCTAGTGATTGGGCCTTGATGTGGGCTTGGGGTTGTTGATGCACTTGAGCTTGGGCTTGTTAGGGTCACATTAGCTATTACTTGAATTCTACTAACATGCAACTCACATACAACACAATGCCTAAGAGCCCTAAATGCATGGCCTACAATCAAGGCCACAAAGAGCATACCACTTAAGAAAGATAATTCCAATTCTTCCACCCAATCAAGCCAATCAACTACAATAGAAGATGAGAGACATGCCCTATTTTTCATAAACCTTCGACATTCTTCAAAATTGTTTCTCTATAACCAAGACAAAACCTTTTCGAACAAACCCCATGAAATGAGAAGAAGACAACGTAGTTTGGTGTTTGATGATGTCATATGCCCATGCCAAAGCTTTGAACTTTTGGATTCGTCTACAAAAATGAACTACTTTGAAGTTATTTTTTCTGAAGTTCCTAACTTTCCCACCCAAAATGAACATAAGCGTGGTCAACGAAAAAAAAATTACAACGTCTTTAACTCAGTGACACGTAGATAGTATTAAAAGAGAGTAAGAGAAACAATCTCAAAGTATCGTTACCCACATTGCATATATTGGACTTTTATTTTAGTAAGTTGGTGGTATTAATTATGGAGAACTGCCAACTTTTATTAGATGCAGGGTACCATTCCCTCTGCTTCCTATATAATAAATGTTCTAAAAAAAATTAATAATAAGTGGAAGAAAGATATTAAGTCAAAAACTAGAAGAAAGAAAAACATATAATCAAAACATAAACATAAATCAGACATAATATTCTCCTATTCCATTTTCCTCTATTGTTAGACTAATATTGACATTGAAAGCTTATTTCATTTTCAAACTTTCCGTAATGTATGTGTTATTAGTAATATGGTCAAATATCATTAATATCAAAGTCTGGACCACCCGTAACTTTTTTAATTTCGAGTGAGATCTAAATGGCTTTAAATTACGGTTATGTTCTAATGTTAAGCCATCAACGCATAACCATACAATTCAAGCCCAAGACAACCAATAATAATAGAATCACAAAACTCAACAACAACATAACACACACACACACTCCTTAAAACAACCCTTCAATGCGAGAGTAATTTAAACAAGATTCGCTACCATCAACGACACCAAGATCATACCATTTAACAAATCTACTTCTAATTCTTCCACCCAATCTATCCAATCAACTACAATAGAAGACAGGGGAGATTCCCAATTTTTTAGTGACACGTAGACAGTGTAAAAAATGAGCAAGAGAAATGGTATCAAAGTATTGTTACTGTCATTGCATATCTCAAGCTTTTGTTTCAGTAATTTGGTGGCATTAATTCTCGAGAACTGCCAGTTTTTGTTAGATGTAGAGGTACCATTCCCTATGCTTCCTTTATAATAAATGTTCCCAAAAAAATTAATAATAAATGGAAGAAAGAGATTACATTGAAAACTAGAAGAAAGAAAAACATATACTCAAAACATAAACATAAATCAGATATAATAATGCTATTCCATTTTCCTCTGCTGTTAGACTGATATTGATATTGAAAATTTATTTGATTTTCAAATTTTTCGTAATGTATATGTTATTAGTAATATGACAAATATGATTAATATCAAAGCCTAGACCACTTGTAACCTTTTCAACTTCGCGTGAGATCCAATGGCCTTCAAATTAAGTTGATGTAGTAATGTTAAGACACAACCTCATAACAGTACAGTTCAAGCCCAAGACACTCAATAATAATGGAATTACAACTCTCAACAATAACATAACACACATACACACACCCACACACACATACACACAATAAAACAACCCTTTAATGCAAGAGTAATGGAAACCAAAATGCCCTACCTTCAACGGCTCCAAGAGCATAGTAGTTCACAAAGAAACTTATAGTCCTTCCACCCTATCAATCCAATAAACTACAAAATAAGATGGGGGACATGCCATATATTTCATATACCGTCATTGTTCTTCAAAATGGGTTGCTTTACAACCATGACGAAATATTTTTGAACAAACCCCATAAAACGAGAAGAAGATGACCTTTCTTTGGTGTTTGATCATATCATATGCCCATGCCAAAAATTTGAACTTTTGGTTTCCCTACAAAAATCAACTACTTAGAAATTACGTTTTCTAATGTTCCCAACTTTCCCACCCAAAACGACTATACTTGTGTTCAACGAAAAAAAAAAACTGCTTTAACTCAATGACACGTAGACATTGTTAAAAGATAGTAAGAGAAATGGTGTCAAAGTATCGTTATCCTCATTGCATATCTTAGACTTTTGTTTTAGTAAGTTTGTGGCATTAATTGTAGAGAATTGCCAATTTTTATCAGTTGTGTGGGTACCCTTCACTCTGCTTCCTTTATAATAAATGTTTTCTAAACAATTAATAATAAGTGGAATAACTTTGAATACATAAATGAATAACTTTGAAGTTATTTTTTTTGAAGTTGCCAATTTTACCACGCCAAACGACCATACTTGTGTTTAATGAAAAAAAAATTAAAAACTACATTAACTCAGTGACACGTAGACAGTGTAAAAAGTGAGTAAGAGAAACAATGTCAAAGTATCGTTATCATCATTGCATATCTCAAACTTTTGTTTTAGTAATTTGGTGGCATTAATTCTAGAGCACTGCCAGTTTTTATCAAATGCAAAGGTACCCTTCCTTGTGCTTCCTTTATAATAAATGTTCTTGAAAAAATTAATAATAAATTGAAGAAAGAGAGTAAATCGAAAACTAGTAGAAAGAAAAACTGTAACACCCTAGATGGATATTACTTGATAAAATAAAATTTTATTGAAATTCAAGATAGTAAATAAGATTCCTAAACGCAAAAAAATTTAAAACTTTATCGCTGTAGTTATATTATGCTGTGGCATCATTATTACAAGCTCATAGTCGAGAAAAGCTTCATAAAGTTTATTACAATGTCTGAAATTAAAATATAAAGTAAATCATCCCCTAGTCTGCCCCGCTCAGCCCCTACGCATCAACACGCTAACCTGGATTCACATATGCTCCCATGTAACAAGTCATGTGATCATCGCCAAACACAAACAAAAAGGGTGAGCTGAGAAAGAAAAATAATACAATTAATGAAATAATAAGAATTAACCCTCACCCAATCTATCTTAGCCAATTTTAGTTTATTAACTCCTTTAGAACATCATACCCCAATCTCATAACTTTTATGAGAAAGATCCATTCACAACCTTGGTCCTTAGGGATTATCATGCTTCCACGAACCCACTTGCTCGTGGTCCAGCTCTACGGACCTCCCCACCCGTAGTCCAACTCTACGAACCTGCCCGCTCGTAGTCCAACATGCGTGAACACCTACTATGAACCTCCCCACTCATAGCAGCCTCAAGTGTGAGCACCAAACATATGAACCTCCCCGCTCGTATCCGCACATAAGAGTACAACAGATACAGACCTCCCCGCCCGCATAAATCACGCATCTCAAATCTCTATTAGGAATCTCCCCGCTCGTACCTAATCCAGCATATCCCTGACCAAGCCATCAAACCCATCCATGTAAATCCATCTACAATGGACCCCTGCCCCTACACTATCGCCTGACGCTGCCTAAGCGCTGCCTAGCACCGGACACTTCCAAACCCACTAGTTTGTGACTATCACATGCATCTTATTTTAATTTAAGTATATTCACTTATCCAATTACGTGAATCTCACTTCTTATGAAAAGGTAACACTCCTGGCTACCAATTATATTATTTATTTTTCTCATATATACATATATTAAATATGTTAATTATTCCATTGTCAAAACATCACAAGAAAATAACAACCTAAATACCTACATGTGGCAAATACTTAATAAAACTTGCCTTTGTAACTTTTCTTATGCCACCACATAACAAATTTTCTAAACACTAATCCTAAACATCAAAACCACAATTTCATATTAATCACCTTAATTGTATATTTATAAGACAAAAATATAACGTTAAATATATTTTAATATAATTTATATCCCTTTGTAACAAATTTTGGATACTTAACTTTTACCCTTGTACACAATATCACCACCTTCCAATCTTAATCACTCTATAACCTAAAGATAACCCAACTGTAATTATAAAATTAACAAATCAACTCTTAAAACCATCCCATAAAAAACTACAAAAAAAAGAGTGGTTGCACTCTAAATCACAGAATGTGGTTTGTTCCAAAATAAAGAAGACTACTTCTAAAAAGGAGTGGGACCCACAGCTAAATAAACAATTCTCCAATAAGGAGTGGGACCCATGGCTTAAGAAACCATACCATGAATCTACGTAACATTCACACACCAAACCACTAAAAGCTTAAAGTAAGTAAAAAGAATTGCTAGGTGGGCCCCATGGTTATGCCATCACTTATATAGCCTAAGAAATGTAACAATTAAAAGTCAAAGGTCAATTATTCACCACCAACCACTGCAACAATGTGAATGAGGAAGGAAAAAACAAAGTTTTCTCTCTTGGACTCACATGGAATATTATATGAATTTTCTAATAGAAGGAGAAAAAAAACCACACAACCTCACCCTAAAACAACATCCCATCAATTCCTTTTTCTTCTTTTAAGAATTCAACATTTTGAATGAAAGTCCAAATCAAAAGAACCCTTGCACCAAACCACAACAGATTCACCTAAACGTAAACCACCCCTCATTCTCTTGAAATTTTACATGTTTTTACACTAACAAAGAGAACGAGAAAATGAGTCCCAAACGGACTACATAGAGCAACAAAAAAAATCATGTATAACACAATACTGTCATCATCACACAAGGCATATAAAAGATATGGCGTTCAATGATAATGGCAGTTCACGGATCAAAGAAACCAACAACAAAACGCAACCACACTCATCTAGTTTTATAATTTAAACAACCAAAATCAAGAGTAACCAAAATAAAGAACTAGATTCAACTCCCCTTACCTGGTTTCCTTGTTCCTAGTGCACTCTCAATGATCCTTTCTCGTCCTCCATGCTTCAACCCTTGTTCCCACTCTAACACTCTTTTCCAACACTCTCTTTCTCTCCCTAATTTGAAATTTTATTTCTCTCTCTTGCTGCCACACTCACGCACCTCTATATTCCACTCAACCTCTCCTTTTCCCAAAATTTTCCAGTCCAAATTAATAAAAAAATCATTAAACAAATTTAATTAACACTATAAGCATCAATGGCCATTTAAATGGTGCTTTTACTACCTTGAACTGATTCCAAGTTACCCTTCTGGTTTCCTCCAGAGAATCTCTAGAGTTTCTATATTTTCCTTTTATATATAAAAAATACCAAAATATGATTAAAGAGCAACTCTCACCAACCAAGGTTCGAACTCACATCCCAACATTCACCAAACATAGGTATAACCATCAAGCTATCATATAATTCATGTCTAATTCACGCATACATACCATGTTAATTCTTACTTCCGCATTCAAAATATATTTGTAAAAGAAAACATAATTAAATAGACATACCACAACACACAAAGGACTCAAACCTAAGCCATCTCCATATAACTAAGTACTCTCAACCACTTGAGCTAACACTATTCCTTGTCTAAGGATTATCAAGGAACTCCCTTAGGGTATTTCCAACTCACCAATACTTGTACTTTATTAATTATTATTTATATGAATTTCCTGGGTCTTACAAAAACATATACTCCAAACATAAAGATAAATTAGATATAATATTTTTATTCCATTTTCCTCTGTTGTAAGACTGATATTAATATTGAAAACTTATTTCATTTTCAAATTTTCCGTAATGTATGTTTTATTTGTAATATGACAGATATGATTAATATCAAAGCCTGAACCACTTGTAACTTTTTCAACTTTGAGTGAGGTCCAATTATTGGCACAAGCAAGCTTGAAACAAAGAATTGATAAAGCCATGTGCATGAAGATTATAGGTGTTTGATGAAGATTGATGAAGATCCACTTGAAGATTAAATTTTAGTGTATTAAATCTAAAAATAACATATTAAAATGTAATGTTTTGTTGTTATATCATGTTGGTAGGCTATATGACATAGGTTAGATGTCTTGTGTGCCTTAGTATGTCTCTTTTAATTTGTTAAAATAGGTTTTAACAAGTTAAAAGGCTTGTTGTATATAGTTTTAGGTATGAATGCATTCAGCTAGTTGAATTATTTTTCAATCGATTGATTTCACTTAAGTCAAGTGAAATCAGCTAACTATACGAAAAATTCAATCAGTTGTTTTCACTTAAACCAGACTATATAAGCTGTGTTTTTGCGAGCAAAGGTGTGAATATGAGTTTTTGAGCACGAAACTTTGTCATTCTTTTCTGGAAAACTCTCTCTCTCTCTGCAATACACAGTTGCAATTGGTGGTTTGAAGATCTTGGTTGATCTTGGAGGCATTTTGGCTTTTGAGTAGCTTGAAGAACACATGTATGGTTGGCAAGGTACATCCACCATCAAGTTTGGATGTTCTTGTTGCTTTGGTTGGTTTACCTGATGTGATTTCAGGTCTGCAAGTGTGATTCTTGCAGGGTGTGTGTCTAAATTTTTGTGTGAGTCAAAAGTCTTGTGTGTTTCTTTGTTCAAAAGTGTAATCTTGGTGTGTGATTTGTAAAACTTTTGAATAGAGTGGAAACCAGGCTCAGGTTATCCTGGTAAACTAGATGTAGCTATGGGATTGAGTGAACCAGTATAAAAATAATTGTGCAATTCTCTCTCCCTCATCTCACACACTTTGAATCTCCTTAAAAACTCAAGAACACCCAACAATTCGTTCTTTGGTGTGATTTAACGCGTTCTTGTGTAATCTGAGGTTGTATACTTGTTAAAAATAATGATTGGAACAAGTCTTATATGTAAAAGATTGTTGTTTGAGTTAAATCTGTGAATTCTGCATTCTGCATAATTCTCCTGTATTTTAGCCGACTGATTTGTCTTTTTAATCGACTATTTCATTGTTCAAGAACAAAGTAGTCTATTGTTTTATGTTTTAATCAATTGAAAGTGTACTGGTATGCTGCATTTACATCCTAACTTTCCAGTCTATTTTTAAAGCCAATTTAACCCCCCCTTCTTAGCTTAAATCACCATTTCAAAACTAACAATTGGTATCTAGAGCAAGGTTCTTGAAAGGTATTCAAGTTTGATAAAAAAATCTTTTGAAATGGCTGAAAGTAAACTCCCTTTTGCTGAAGGAGCCTCTATTCACAGACCACCTATGTTTTGTGGCCTAAACTATAAGTTTTGGAAAATAAGGATGCAAATTTTCATTGAATTTATAGACAAAGAAATTTGGGATGCAATAGTTAATGAACCATATACTCCTAAATGTCTTGTTGAAAATAAGCAGGTGGACAAGCCTTGGATTGAATGGACTGATGAAGAAAGGAGAAGAGCTCAATATGATTGCAATGCCAAGAATATCATCACTTCATCTTTGAGTATGGATGAATTTTTTAGGGTCTCCCAATGTAAGAGTGCAAAGGAAATGTGGGATGTCTAAGAGGTTACACATGAGGGGACAAATGAAGTGAAGAGAGAAAGGAAGCATGCCTTGATTCAAGAGTATGAGCTTTTCAAGATACAAAAAGGAGAGTCCATAGCTGAAGTTCAAAAGAGGTTCACTCACATACTCATTCATCTCATGGGTCTAGGCAAATAATTTGACAAAGAGGAGCTAAACATCAAAGTGCTTAAGTGTCTTGATAGAAATTTGTAACCAAAGGTGACTGCCATATCTGAATCTAAGGATTTATCCATCATCACCACATTTGCACTATTTGGAAAACTAAGAAAGCATGAGATTGAAATGCAAAGGCTAAGTGAGCTTGAGTCAAGTGAGAAAAAGGTAAAAACCATAGCCTTAAAGGCTACCTCCAAGAAGAGTGAGGAAACTGAGGAAGAGGCTGCTGAATCAAGTGATAATGAGAACTTGAATCTACTATTCAAGAGGTTTGGGAAGTATCTCAAGAGGAAAGGCAACAAAGGTAATCAAAGGAGGTACATTTCAAACAAAATGATTCAAGTAATTCTTCTAAATTCTCATGTTATAATTATGGAAACCAAGGACATATCAAGATTGAATGTCCTAATGTTAACAAAGAGAAGGATAAGGTTGGTGACAAGAAAATGAGAAAAAGGCCAAGGAAAGATGTGCCTACATAGCTTGAGAGGACAATGATGATTCAACAAGCACTTCATCTTAAGAAGAAACTGAAGAAGCAAATCTATGCCTAATGGTCGGATATGAATCATCCTCATCAAGCCAAGTAAGTTCCTTGTCTTCAAAAGATAAAAATAATTATTAACAATTGTTGCATGACTTTGAAGAGTTGCATAGTGAGGCACACAAAGTTGTTGTCATGAACAATAAGCAAAAAGGATTAAAGAGTTGGCTAGAAAACAAAGTTAGCCAACGAGAATCAGAAACAATCAACTTAAAAACGGATTTCGAACATTTTGAAATGATTTACAGTAATTCAATCGATTGTTCTAAAAAAAAACTAGCTATAAAACCTTGTGAAAACTACACTACTTTGAAAAAATCAAGTGAAATATCTTTTGAAAACTTGTGCAAGGTTCACAAGAGGAAAAGCAAATCTGGAAGTTGTTCTTAGCTCTCAAAATTGTGTTTTTGGGAAGGCTGGACTTGGTTATACACCTATCCATGAAAAGAAAGCCAAGAAGTTCTCTAGTTTCTTTTCCAAGAGTGAGCCAAATGTTATGTCATTCATTTTCTGCAACTATTGTATGAAGAAAGGTCATGTTCTTAAGAATTTTTATGTTAGAAAGTATGATGTACCTAAGGGATTTATTAATTGGATCCAAATAGAATCTAGAAAGGGTACCATGTAATATTATGTTGTTTTGGAGGTCATAAAATAGGAAAAGAAGGATCTATGGTACCTAGATAGTGGCTACTCGAGGCATATGACAGGAGATAAGGCCAAATTTGCAAAGTTGGAGTTGAAGGAGGAAGGGTTTGTAACCTATGGAGACAACAACAAAGGAAGAATCCTTGGAAATGGAGTCATAGGCAATGAATCTTCTTTCAACATCAAGAATGTGCTGATGGTAGAAGGGTTGAAACATAATTTGATAAGTATAAGTCAATTATGTGACAAAGGCTTTAAAGTCAAGTTTGAACCAAATAATTGCTTTATATATGATGCATATGGTAGTATTGTTTTTATAGTAAAAAGAGTCAACAATATATATCTACTTGATGTGCATCATGCATCATTTAGCATCCATTGTTTGCTTATAAAAGATTATCACACTTGGTTATGGCATATGAGACTTTGTCACATACACATGCAGCATTTCAATCGGCTAAATAGAAAATAGTTGGTTAAAGGACTACCAAAACTCAAGTTTGAGAAGGATAGAGTGTGTGAAGCATGTCAAAAAGGAAAACATACCAAGGTCTCTTTTAAATCCAAAATTGTTGTTTCAACTGAAAGACCTTTAGAGATGCTTCACATGGATCTATTTGGTCTATCTCGAACCATGAGCCTTGGTAGCAATCTTTATGCATTAGTCATAATTGATGATTTCTCTAGGCACACATGGACTTTGTTCTTAGCTGCCAAAAATGACATGTTTCATGAATTTAAAAGACTTTCCAAGATGTTAGAAAATGGAAAGAGTCCAAGATAGTGTCTATTCGAAGTGACCATGGTGGGAAATTTCAAAATGAAAGGTTTGAACACTTTTGTGAAAAGCATGGCATTAAGCATAATTTTTCTACACCAAGAACCCCACAACAAAATGGTTTTGTTGAAAGGAAAATAGGTCACTTGAGGAACTTGCTAGAACTATGTTAAATGAAAATTCACTACCTAAGTATTTTTGGGCTGATGCAGTCAACACTGCTTGCTATGTTTTAAATAGAGTGTTGATTAGGCCAATTTTGAAGAAAACACCCTATGAACTTTTTTGGTGCAAAAGCGGATGAAGGTGTTTTTCTAGGCTATGCTATACAAAGTCATGCATATAAAGTCTATAATAAGAGATAGATGACTGTTGAAGAGTCTATGCATGTTGTATTCGATGAAACTAACCCAAAATTGCAAGATCAAGTGGCTAAGATTGCAGATGAAGAAGATACATTGCAGGAAAAGCAAACTGCTGCAGAATTGGAATATACAATAGGAAATTAGCTAGCTGAAAAGGAAATTTAGTCGGCTAAAAAAGCTACAGACAACAACTTACCCAAGGAGTGGATTGAACCCAAGGGATTGTAAGACCCGAGAAATTTAAATAATTATTTAATAAATGCGGGTAGTAGGATCCTTTATGACATTTAATGTTAATTGTTATGACGTGGAATAGTACTAGCTCAAATGGTTGAGAGTACTTGTTTGTGTGAGAGGACTTGGGTTCAAGTCCTATATATGCTAATTGTATGTTATTTGAAAATGTGTATTATTTTAAAGTTATGTTGAAGGTGAGTAGTGATAATGTAATCCTAAAATTATAGGAATTATCACGAAACATGAATTGATTGAATTGGTTGTGCACTTGCTTTGTGATTGAATGGTTGTGGGTTCAAGCCTTGCTACGGACAAATTAAACTTTCTTTTTGCCCAATTTTCCTTTGCACCCTTGCACGTGAAAAGAGAGAGAGAGAGAGAGAGAGAGAGAGAGAGAGAGAGAGCTAAAATTGGTGGAGCAAGGAAGCAAGATTTTGGGCATCATCAAGAAAGGGTTAGAATACCAATTGGAGACAGAATTTCTAAGTTAGGGGGTTGCCCTTATGCATTTAAAATTAAATGATATGTGTTATGATTCTGAGTCATGTTCTTATCATTTTATATTTGTGTGCCATGAATTTTTGTGCTCTATGTGATGGAATTAGAGGTTTATTGTTTTTGATGTTATTTGAAAATCCTTTCATACTTTTGGGATGACTATGATGGTGGTTTTGTGTTGTATGGTTGTTCAGGGTTCCATCTCAAGTTTTTGGGGATCCAATTGGGTTTAAAATATTCCATGAGAATTGCTAGCTATATAGATTGCTTGGTAATGTTTTGAATGTGGTTTTGGGCATTGTTTCTAGTGTTTGCGTGCTTGAATAGGGAAGACGTCTGTTATTATCGCTTAAGCGAGCAAGCCTCGCCTAGGCAAAAATAGCAGAGACTCGAACCTGGTTCTGCTCGAGCATCTCGCTCAAGCGAAGAGCCCATGTTTTGGGCAATAGAGCTCAGGCTAGAGTTCCTCGCCTAAGCGAGAAATCGTGGGGTTGTGTGGTTCTGCTCGAGCATATTGCTCAGGCGGAGAGCCCTATTTTGGGCGACAGATCATCTCGCTCAGTCGAGAGATCCTCGCCTAAGTGAGAAATCGTTGAATTCGTGTGTTTTTGCTTGACTCACCGCCTAGGCGAGAGACTTTGTTTCTAGGCAAAGAGGGATGTCGCCCAAGCAAGAAGGTCTCGCCTAAGCGAGACTTCGTATTAAGCCATTGTAACGCGCTCGCTCAGACGAGAGAGCTTAGCTTAAGCGAGACAGGCCTGGTCGCTTGAGCTAAGGCTTCTAGCCTAAGCGAGATTAGTGCAGTTTTGTGTGTGTTGTTTGTACGCATTGATGCGGACATGGGCTAGGAGATGTTGTGCCCTGAGCGGGTAGGTTCATGGATGGTGGTGAACGCGTCATGATATGAGCGAGGAGGTTCATATCCAGTTACTCTTGTGTGGGGATACAAGAAAGGTAGGTTTGTATGTTTTGTTGCTCACACTTGAGAGATGCTGCGTGTGGGGAGGCATGTAGTTGGTGGATCACGTGGGTTGGACTACGGGCGGGTAGGTCCGTAGAGCAGAACTACGAGCAGCGACATTCATAAAGGCAGGACCACGAGCAAGCAGGTTCGTGTGAGCATCATAAATCTTGAGTCCAAGGTTAACTATTGTGTGATTTGAAGGTTGAAAAGCCTTGGGGTATTAAGGAGTTGGCCAAGAACTAACTGGGATGAATCATTGGGTGTATTGTTTTTATTCTGTTATAATATATGTTATTTTATTTATAAGCTCACCATTTCTGTTTATGTTTGGCAATGATCGTGTGATTCAATACATGAGAGCAGATAATGCTACAAGTGATGTTGCTGATGTTTAAAGACGGAGAGTGGAGCTAGCTTGGGATTCAAGCTAGGAACTAATTTATGTTTTCTGTTATCTTTATTGGATTTTGGAAATTGTATTAAGACTATTATTTTAACTTTAATAAAATCTTTGGCGCTTTGAATAAATTTTAAATTTTCCCGCATTTGGGAATAATGAAAATGTGAGGTTGTTTTCTTAATTATTTAATTATTTATTTTAATTAAGTAATTTCCAGTAGGGATGTTACAAGGATTATCCTAGGACAACATATTTGGTGACATAGAACAGGGAGTATCCACTAGACACAAGCTTGCATTCTTTCAACATGTTGCATTTGTTTCTCAAATTGAACCAAAGAATGTGAATGATGCATTACATGATAGTAATTGGGTTGTTGCTATGCAAGATGAACTTAATCAATTCAATAGGAATGATGTGTGGTCTATTGTTCCTAAGAATGATGTAATGAATGTGATTGGTACAAAATGGGTGTTTAGGAATAAAATGGATGAAAATGGTAACATTGTTAAGAATAAGGCTATGCCAATTGCTAAAGGTTATAATCAAGAGGAAGGTATTGATTTTGATGAAACATATGCACCTGTAGCTAGGCTAGAAGGTGTGAGGTTATTGTTAGCATATGCATAAATGTGTAATTTCAAACTTTCTCAAATGGATGTGAAAAGTGCATTCTTGAATGGTTTCTTAAATGGAGAAGTGTATGTACCACAACCCCCTGGCTTTGAAGATCACATTTATCCTAATCATGTTTTCAAGTTGAAAAAGGCTTTATATGGTTTGAAACAAGCACCATGACAGTGATATGAGAGGTTAAGCAACTTTCTTTTATCTAAAGGATATGCTAGAGGTGCAGTTGATAAAACATTTTTCATTAGAAAGCATGCAAGTGATGTAATACTTGTTCAAGTATATGTAGATAATATAATATTTGGATCAAATAATAACTCGATGTGTGAAGAGTTTATTGCAGCTATGTAGGGAGAATTTGAGATGTCTATGATAGGTGACCTAACCTACTTCCTACGGCTGCAAGTGAAGCAACTCAAGCATGGGACATTTTTAAGCCAGTCAAAATATTGTTTTGATCTACTGAAAAAGTTCAAACGGGAGGATTGTAAAGAGGTTGCCACTCCAATTGCTACAAATTGCCTTATGGATGCAGATGAAGCTGGACAACAAGTTGATTCAACCAAATATAGAGCGTTAATTGGTTCCTTGCTATATTTAACCGCTAGTAGGCCGAAAATTTGGTGTTTGCTTGTGTGCAAGGTTTCAATCCATTCCAAAGGAATTGCACTTCAAAGCAGCAAAAAGGATTCTCAAGTATCTGAAAGGGACAACTAATGTTGGATTATGGTATCCTAATGAATCTAACATTTTTCTTAGTGATTTTTCAGATTCTGACTATGCAGGGTGCAAATTGGATACGAAAAGCACAAGTGGTACATGCCATCTACTTGGATCAAGCCTAATCTCATGGAATAGCAAGAATCAAGCTTGTGTAGCACTCTCTACAACTGAGGCTGAGTACATAGCAACTGGACATGCATGTGCTCAAAGCATATGGTTGAAGCATCAACTTATGGGTTATTGTGTAAAGCTAGAAAAGGTACCTTTTTATTGTGATAATACAAGTGCAATCAACCTAACTAAGAATCCAATTCAGCATTCTAAAACTACACACATTGAAATCAGGCATCATTTCATAAGAGATAATATTCAAAAAGGTGATATTGAAATCATGTTTGTGAAAATTGAAAATCAATTGGCGGATTTATTCACTAAACCACTTGCACGTGATAGATTTAATAAGCTTAGAACTGAATTAGGTATTCTTGACATGAAGAATGTATGGTGATATCTGTCTGGCTTGTTAATCTTATTAGATCATATGTGTGCTGCATTTAAAGTGGTAAAATGTGCATAATTTGAAAACTGCCAGAATTTCAGTCAGCTAAATTTGCAAATTCAATACATAGATTTCACTTAAACTGTCAAAATCTGCATAATTTGTGTTCTGGAATTGTTTCAATCTATTAAATCTCACAAAATAGCACATAGATTTCATTTAAATTGGTCTGGTGTGAATTTCGTGTGATCTGAATATTTTTAATCAGCTAAAACTGCAAATTTAACACATAGATTTCACTTAAAACTGCCACTGCACCAAAAATAAGTTTTCTGGTATAGTTTTAGTCGACTGACTCTGTATTTCTATGTGTTAATGCTGATGTGGATTTGCTTGAATTGATTTTAATTGATTGACCCAGTCAAAGTATCCATCACATGACTGTATTTGGACTATAGTAGTAGCATGTAACACCTATTACATCAGCTAAAATCAACTTTTAAAATTGCATTGACCATAAAGTGCTTTAATTACATGGTTTCCAATGTGCATGCATTATATGTGAACTGTTTGTGAGTGGATTCTTCATAAAACGCATGGGAAACACATCATTGCATACTTTGATACAAATTCCCTCACATTTAATTGGTTGTGATTTCCTGTACTACATTGAAACCAGAATATATGTACAATTTAATTGATTGATTTTGAAAATCAACATGTTGATTCTATAAATACTTGCATAAGCATCATGCATTGGCATTCTCATCTGCTAGTAAGAGCCAAACCTACAATTCATCATGCCTAGAAGACAACGATTTGCCCCCTCAGATGATGAAAGCTCCACCCCACCTACTTCATCCTCTCCCAATGCCTTGAATCATGGAAGGCTTGAAGTATGGTTTGAAGGCCATGAAGACAGAACTCAGACCTTCTTGATTGAGATCAATAGAAAGCAAATAATCCTTCCTAAGGTGATTTGCATGTCATGGTTGACGTTGAGGGTAGATTTATTTGAGTCAAAAATCTTGTGTGTTTCTTTGTTCAAAAGTGTAATCTTGGTGTGTGATTTGTAAAACTTTTGAATATAGTGGAAACCGGGCTCAGGTTGTCCTGGTAAACTGGATGTAACTTTGTGATTGAGTGAACCAGTATAAAAAAACTGTGCAATTCTCTCCCTCATCTCACTCACTTTGAATCTCTTTAAAAACTCAAGAAAACTAAGCAATTCGTTCTTTTGTGTGATTTAATGCGTTCTTGTGTGATCTGAGGTTGTATACTTGTTAAAAATATTGATTGGAACAAGTCTTGTATGTAAAAGATTGTTGTTTGAGTTAAATCTGCGAATTTTGCATTCTGCATAAATCTCTAGTATTTTAGCCGACTGATTTGTCTTTTTAATCGATTGTTTCATAGTTCAAGAATAAATTAGTCTGTTGTTTTATGTTTTAATCGATTGAAAGTGCACTAGTCTGTTGCATTTGCATCCTAACTTTCCAGTCTATTTGATTTAATTGAAAAAAGGTTTAAGCTTTCGAAAAAGTTTTATAAAGCCAATTCAATCTCCCCCCCCCCTTCTTGGCTTAAATCACCATTTCAAAACCAACATCAATGGCCTTTAAATTAAGGGGATGTTGTAATGTTCAGACACAACCTCATAACAATACAGTTTAAGCCCAAGACACTCAATAATAATAGAATTACAACACTCAACAATAATATAACACACATGCATACACACACACACACACACACTAAAACAACCCTTCAATGAGTAATGGAAACAAAATTGTCCTACCTTCAACGCCACCAAGAGCATACCAGTTCACAAAGAAAGTTATAGTTCTTCCACCCTATCAATCCAATAAACTGCAAAATAGGACGTGGGACATGCCCTATTTTTCATAGTCCTTCGTGGTTCTTCAAAATGGGTTACTTTACAACCATGACGAAAACTTTCTGAACCAACCCCACGAAACGAGAAGAAGACGACCTTTCTTTGGTGTTCTATGATATCATATGCCAATGCCAAAGCTTTGAACTTTTGCTTTCGCTACAAAAATGAGCTACTTTGAAATTACGTTTTCTAAATTTCTCAACTTTCCCACCAAAAATGACCATACGTGTGTTCAACGAAAAAAAAATTAAAAACTGCTTTAACTCAATGACACATAGAGATTGTTAAAAGTTAGTAAGAGAAATGGTGTCAAAGTATCATTATTGTCATTGCATATTTCATACTTTTGTTTCAGTAATTTGGTGGCATTAATTCTAGAGAAGTGCCAATTTTTATCAAATGTAGAGGTACCCTTCCATGTGCTTCCATTATAATAAATGTTCTCAAAACAATTAATAATAAATGAAAGAAAGAGATTAAATCGAAAACTAGAAGAAATAAAAACATATACTCAAAACATAAACATAAATTAGATATAATATTGCTATTCCATTTTCCTCTGCTGTTAGACTGATATTGATATTGAAAACTTATTTCATTTTCAAATTTTCCGTAATGTATATGTTATTAGTAATATGACAGATATGATTAATATCAAAACATGGACCACTTGTAACCTTTTCAACTTCGCGTGAGATCCAATGGCCTTTAAATTAAGGTGATGTTGTAATGTTAAGACAAACCCTCATAATAATAAAATTCAAGCCCAACACAATCAATAATAATGGAATTACTACACTCAAAATTAACATAACACACATACATAGACTCACCCACCCATGCACACACACACTAAAACAACCCTCCAATGCGAGAGTAATGGAAACCAAAATGCCCTACCTTCAATGCCACAAAGAGCATACCAGTTCACAAAGAAACTTATAGTTCTTCCACCTTGTCAATCCAATAAACTACAAAAGAAGTGATCGAGGTTGTACCTGACCAAATAAAACATTTAAATGCAGTACTTAGGAATTAACCCAAGGTCGTCTCCCAGTGACCATTTTTTTCACTCAAAGGTTCCAGATTGTAGTTCAACATAAAAGGGGGGGCGGTTAGCAGATTCATAATGTTAATCAACAGATTAAATTAAATGCAACAATGATTAAAAACGTATTGACATCCTTGATTCAAACACAATTTCACTTATCATAGGCCACCAAATTAACACCTTTGCCTTCTCTCAATCCACTAGATAATAACCCGCTAAGTGAAAGTTACAATCCAACTCCATTATGCAATTAACCAATGCACACATCCATAAATTTGTTACAGCCAAGCTACATAGATTAAGCATGAACATAACCTAACCCAAACATATGCAATTAATCTATAAATTAAGCATAAATAGATGAACCACATGCATTCCCCGAATTCAGGACAAAGCATGGCAGATTTCATAAACACAACCTCAAAGCTTCATTGCATTTTTCATCAAGGATTCAATACACGAATTTAGCTAGACATTGAAATAAGGCAATTAAATACTTCAAAACGAAATTCACAAAAACAGAACATCAAACCCTAACTTAGGTATTATTCAAACGCAAATTCAAGAGCAAAACAAAATTCTAAAGCTTTAATGGAACGAAAATCGTTGTTTTGATATAAAAACCAAAAACCTCGTACATTAGTGTTGTTCCAAGTCAATACAATTCACAAAATGAGATGCCCAAGATAGCAAATGAGTTCAAAATGTAAAACTCACGTTGGATGTTGTCAAATGTGCATAAAAAGGGTAAAAACTAGTGCTAAAACGTGAAAAACGAAAGAAGGCACCTCCATGGTCACCCACCAAAGCTTCAAAACGTGAAAATGGAGAATGGAGAAGACAAAAGTTCAGTTGTCACCCTAGAAGACCTAAAAATCTTGTAGTCACATCAATTTTTCCACTCCTATTTACAAAAATGCCACTCAAGGCTGCAAAATTACAAAACTATCATTCTGGTCGGTAGAATTACAAAAATGCCACTATGGGCTGAAATTGATAGCCCAATGACGTGGACAGGCTTACTAACATGGCGTAGATGTGGCAATGATGTGGAAATCATGTAACATCCCGGTCGCATATTACGAATTTAAAAAAAAATAAATTAAAGTAAGAAATTAAAGTCTTATTAATTATAAATCCATTTCCCAAAAACGCAAGAAATTTTAAAACTTTTATTTCACCATGATAGTAACTGAAATCCAAATGAGTAAATATCCATTATAAAATTAAAGTATGATAATATAAGAGTTTACAATTGACTTAAAATCATAAAACATAAATCCATGATGAAATATCCCAAGTCTAGCCCCTCTCCAGCTCTACACCTCACCAGATCCACTTGCCACATCCTATGCTCACGTATACTGCATATACGATCATCGCCAAACACAAACAGATAAGGTGAGCTTAACAGAATAACGCATATAAATATATATACACATATAAAACACTTATATATTTATGTCATGCAATCACACCAAAGGAATCCCATCCTTTGATTTCATACCACATGGCCACAACCATGTTATTCGTGTTCTACATCTTCTAGTGACAACTTCAAGATGACTTGCTGCCATACCTATCGGCCACAACCGATAGAGCACGTGCAGGAAACCATTGTTACGGATCATACACCGTAACGCCAGGTGAAGTTCCCAAATACGAACATAGTTCGCAACGTTCCAAGACTACCAAACTCATCAGCTAACTATTGAGGAGGGCAATCTATTTGGACCCATCCATACTGGCCACAACCAACACACTCATACTGGCAACACTCGCCAACCCGAGCTCAACTCAAGGGTTCCTCGTGTTTATCCGCCTTTCCGAGCTCAACTTGAGGGATGCCATTCCAAGCTCAACTTGAGGAATGCCACGTGCTTAACCCCTATCGCGAGCTCAACTCAAGGGATACGTTCTGAGCTCAACTCAAGGAACACCAGCAACCCACCTATAAAGCATCATTGTAGCCTTGTAGATCACGCACGTCCAAAGTGAAACATCAACACTGCTGTAGTATAATCGCCTGGCGGGGGACACATACCTTCAGGCACTGCCGCTTCCAGACCGCCTAGCGGGCCGCCAAGCGCCTCTGATGCTACTGTTTCCACAAGTATCGCCTGGCAGGACAACCCTTACCGCCAAGTGCCACACTTTCAATACTCTACTGGTTTTGTAGCTATCGTCTGCGGTCAAACACCACCACTAGGCGATTCACTAGTACTTACGCATTACTGGTTTTTAAGCACCCAAAACAAGGTAAAAAATCTATCATACTCTTAGAAATAAGCATATCCGCAATCAAGAATATAGGCTTCCAGAAATCAACATGATTCACATGCATAATCTCCACTTAGATGGCTTAATCATACGTGTACACAAGTATCACCATATATCATATGCATCAATGCAATTAATATTGACACACATGAATTCACCAATAACCAATTCTCCATATGTGACTAACCCAAAGGAACATTCAAATTTATAGAGACTTACCAGATAACCCACTCATGCTTCATTAGAAGTTACTAGGAATTATCAAGAGGTTATTCATGCATTTTAAAGACTCCAAAATCAGCAATATTGAGTAACATATATCTCTAGCTACTGACTTCCAAATCAAATCTCCACCGTCAAAGTAAAGAACCACATGTTATGGACCACCTGTCAAAATTTCACCTAAATCGGATGGTTAACGAACCAGGAAATATAGTTTTAGAAAACTGCACAAACCACAAAAATGGTGGCGCCTAGCGTCAAGAAGTGAGGAAGGTGGCGCCTGGCGGGACTAAAATACTGCTCGGCGGTTCTTGTTGCACGAACAAAACACCACGCACATCTCTGGCGACACCCAATTGGCCGCCAGGCGGTTCCTGCTGTTCTAAGAACCCAGAAATCCCCCTTGCACCTACGAACCTCAACCATTCTCCACTACTCTAGTTTCATTCAATTTACGACTCAAAAGGTTGTACTCACATGTTTAGGTTCACTATCTATTCCTAAAACTTCCAATAAGTGAAATTTCATTAACCTTTTCCCCTTAATTTGGTGCCACTATAAAAATCCCCAAACCATCAGCCCTAAATTATTGTTCATATAGTTTTTCACTCAATTGAACTTTTAACTACATATAATCCCACGAAATTTGATCTCCAACCATTTACCAATCGTTATTACTGTCTTTTACCCCAATCAAAGTTGACTCAAGAACCCCAAAACACCAAAATAGAACCAAAATTGGTTCGCGTCGCTTGGCGAGTGTTCATCATCGCTAGGCAATTCATCAAAACCCAGAAACTGGGTTGAACAGTACGCGTCGCCTGGCAGCACAAGACTCGCCGCCAGGCAGTTCCTCGTAGGAACCCAGAAACCAAGCCAAAATACATGTGTCGCCTGACGGCAGTTCATCGCCTGCTAGGCGGTTTCTGGGAAATTTCCATAAATCAGAAAATCAAACCAAAGAACAGGTATTCATGCATAATTATGTTTATATATCATGTAGTTTATTCTTAAACATAAAATTAACGAGTAACAGCTCCCCTAACCTGGTTTCCTTTGCTTAAAACTTGAGTAGCTTTTGGTTCTCCCTTGCTTCCAATAGCCTTCCTTAGTTCTCCTCAATTTAGCCTCAATGCCTCACTCAATACACAACCTTACTGATTTTCGTATTCCTCTACCCATCCAACAAAACCAGCCACAAAACCTCTCTTTTTCCCTTAATTGGCCAATAATTGGTGTCTTAATGTGGGATTAATGATGCAAAACGAAATTACAATTAAACTAAGGTTAATGCCATTCAATTTGTTGTCTTATGATGGTTTTCCAGCCCTCCCTTAGAGGCTAGGGTTTCCTTGCCCTTTCATCTTCATGCCAAAGAATATTTTGGTAAAAATAAAGTTTAATTTAGGTTCACCAAGGTTTGAACCCCTCACCATGCCAAAGCCAACTCAATGTTCAACCATTTAACCAATTCATGTTTTATGATGATTAATATAATTTTATGATGATATTATCACTCAATGTGCTCTAGCATATTATTAAAATCAATAATAATTAAATAACACACAAACGGCACATATAGGACTTGAACCCAAGTCCTCTCAACCACTTGAGCTAGTACTTTTTCACGTCATAGCTATCCGCATTAAATCCCTAAAAGGCTCCCACTACCCGCATTTATTAAATAATTATTTAATTAATTATTTAAATTCCTTGGGTCTTACAAATCACATGGCAACTCTCTCTTGACCTTCAAATAAATGTCCAAGCTCCAAAATTTGCTCCACATAATACTTAAAAACAATGACAAACAATAATTAGACCAATTGATGCCAAATTACTCAAAATTTGGGATAATGGCCCAATGAAGCCCAATTGACGAAATTGCACTAAGAACAACAATTTATCATTGAATCATTATCAAGATAGGCACAAAAAGGTAGTGGAATAAGGAAAAATACTGACTCATCAAATCAACCACACTTACCCTTTTGCACTCTTGGGCAAATTTAAAAAGGACAAGGACATGCAGACAACACAAAGAGACCTACACACAAACAGACACGAAATAGAAAAATAGAGACATATCCAATACAAAAGGATTCCAAATTGCAAGTTATCCATGAACATCATCCAAGCTCTTCAAAACATGTCAAGTACTCAGTTCAGCTTAAGGAGAGAATTGAAAGTACCATAACCTTACAGAATACGCACTGTATCACTCAAATCTCTAGGCTACTGTTTACTCTCAAAGAACCCCTGAAAAACAAGCATCAAACAGACTTGGCAAGCCTCTAGAACCAATAACCAAACCAAAACACATGCAAATAAAGATCAGAAGGACTTTTTCAAGGTTGTAATGGGACTAAGGACAAGGTGTGGAACATATTGATAAGTGGCTAAAAAGAACCAAAGGAAATAGAGAAGCAATGGGGAAATACGTCAAAATCAAGCATGAAAGCAATTCCAAACTCCAACACTTCCAAATTCAATTCTCAAACAATGCTCAAACCCAAACCTTTTTTCTTTCTTTTTTTTCTTTTTCTTTCTTTTATTTCTCTTCATTTTTTAGTAGAGAAACAATTGTTTTCAAGTCCGACATAAAATGTACAAATGAGCAATCCATGAACAAAACATGTGTGCTCACAACCACACTTAAAAGATAACACATATTCCCAAAACAATTCCAAAGCTCCAAAATTTCTTAAGGTAGGATGAATCATGGTTTTTCAGGCTAAGGGCTTGTAATGAGCTATAGAACAATGAAAGGATATACAGGCTCAAAAAGGGCTATAAACGGAAACACTCCAAGGTAGGCTCATTTGGCTGTAGGCTCATTAGAACAAAGTTGCTTAAATTATATCCAAACATGCATGTGAATCAGAAAAGCATCAGAAAGAGTCAAGCCAAGGCCACTGTGCAAGCATTAAGGAGGCATATATCGCACAATAAAGAATGAAGAGTGGCTCAAATTCTCACACAGGGTAAAACAATTCAAAACAAAGTTGGCATGCAAAGAGAAAGAAAGGATATCAATCCACAAAACAACCAACAACTCATCCTCCAAAAGTGAAGTGAGTGTCCCAAACAGAAAATAAAAACTTAACACAAATTAACAAAAAATGAAACAAACACTGACTCCCCCCCACACTTAAAGTACACATTATCTCAATCTGACTCAAGCATAATATCAAATAATCAAACATCAGCAGATGGACCTGGGCAAGTGAAATAAACGTAAGGAAGAGAAAGAAAACTTCCTGAATCACAGTGAAACAGAAGTGGGGTCACGTAGGGAAGTCTCCTCCACAACAGTATCCACCAAAGTAGGGTTGTTGAGGAATGGTTTCAAATGATGCCCATTCACTTTGAAGCTCTTATCAGTGGATTGACTCTTGATCTCAACTACATCATAAGGATAAACATTAGTGACAATGAAAGAACCAATCCACTTTGACCTCAACTTACCACCCATGAGTCCAAGTCTAGAGTTGTACAATAACACATGCTGACCAACAACAAACCTTTTCCTCACTATGGAGCTATCATGAAATCTCTTGGTTTTCTCTTTGTAGAATAGATAGTTCTAATATGCTTCCAAACGAATCTCATCTAACTCATTCAGTTGCAACTTTCTTTCCTCCCCAGCTTGATGAAGTGAGAAGTTGTATGATTTGATAACCTAGTAGGCTCGGTGCTCTATCTCCACTAGTAGGTGACATGGCTTACCAAAGACAACCCAATAAGGAGACATCCCAATAGGTGTGATGAGTCATTATTTTCCTCCATTCCACTAGCCTTTGTGTACCCATTTGACAGTTGTTTGGCACTTAATTATTTATCTTTAGTGTGTTTTCATATGTTGGGCTTTATAGGGCCACTGTTCTGAATTTGGGTTAATTTCACATTATTTAACCTATTTTCGTTTTTAATTATTTTTAGGTATTTGGGTGAAGCAATTTTGGAGCTTGGACATTAATCTTCAGATGAAGAAATTTGCCACGTCTACGCCATGTCAGTCAGCCCGTCCACGTCATTGGGCCAGCATTTTCAGCCCATAGTGGCATTTCTGTAATTTTGAGTGGCAGAATGGCATTTTTGTAATTTCGAGTGGTAGATTTGATGCGACCATGTTTTTTAAGGGTTTTCTAGAGGGCAGTCGCACTTCTTCTTCTCTAACCTCCATTTTCATATTTTGAAGTTTTGGTTGATGACCATAGAGGTGCTTCTTTCGTTTTTCACGTTTTAGCACTTGTTTTTACCATTTTTATGCACATTTGACAACACCCAATGTGGGTTTTACGTTTTGAACTCATTTGCCAGCTTAGGCATCTCGTTTTGTGAATTGTATTGACTTGGAACAACACCCATGTATGGGGTTTTCGGTTTTTATATCACAGCAGCGATTTTTGTTCCATTAAAGCTTTAGATTTCTATTTTTGTCTTGAAATTACGTTTGAATAATACCCAAGTTAGGGCTTGATGTTCTGTTTTTGTGAATATCATTTTGAAGGGCTTGTATGCTCCATTTCCATGTCTAGCTAAGCTTTTTGTGTTGATTCCTTGAAGAAATTGAAAAGAAACAATGAGATCATTGGTCATTTCTGGGTTGTGTTCGGATTTGACTTTGGTTCAGGTTGCATTTTCATGATGAAATACGTTTTTGATGCATGTTTAATCTCAAATTCTTGTTTTGTGCACTTTAATGGCTCGTATTCATGCTTAATGTTTATGGGTTCTCTCATAGCTTGCTTAAATTTGTGGGTGTTAGCTGCCTGAAATTTGTTGTGCTTAATGACATAATGAATCCATGTTAATTTTCGCTTAGTTGATTAACTTAGGGTTCATGAGAGCAAAATCGAATAGAACAAGTAATTTGGTAATCTATGATTGGTGGATTTTCAGTGGAATCAAGGAATCAATACATTTTGAATTCTGTTCAATTAAGTTTCGCTATTAGATTTTAGTAATTTTGTATTGAAATTGAATCTGACAACCCACCCCCTTGTGTTATAGTGTTGTGTTTGTCTGAAAAATGAAGCTTTGAACAAAAACATTGGTCGTTAGGAGACGACTCTAGTTGGTTACCACATATTGCATTTATCTGTTTTAATTTGGTGGGGTACGACCTCTATCAAATTTGACGTCGTTGCCAATGACCAATAGTTTTGTTCGAAGTAAAATTTTCAGTATGTTTGTGTTCAATGTGTTGGTGTTTATGTCGTTCAAGTGTGGTTGATTTGGTATAAGTTCATTGTGGTAGTGTTTCTGTGTGTTTTGTGTAGTGTGCATGTTATTTGTGTGGTAGAGTGAATAGTGTCGCGACGCATGAAAAATGTCATTTCTAGAGTAGTGAATAGTGCATGAATAGTATCGAATTCTGGCATTAACTTGTAGAATTTTGTTCTGGTAGCTACGCTGCTTGTTTTCACTTGAAATTTTTTTCCTCACTTCTAAGACCTTGAACTTGATGGGAAAAATGGTTGAAGCAGCTGGTATGGTGTGGTTTGAGAGATTCAAAAAATTTTGGACTGATTTTCAGTTAAACTTCAAAGGATCGTAACTTTTGCTCTAGTTATCAGAATCACTATTATTTTATATGCATTTGGGGTGGAATTTAATTTCCTACCTTGTAGCAATTTACTCTACCGGTTATCAAACTCAAATTCTCTAGAAAATGTCGTTTTCTATCTTTCATCAACATTTTTTTTATTTTTCTTCATTTTTTTCACTTACACTTATAGCCAATATGTTAGCATATTCAACATGTTGATTTTTCCATTCAATCTATTGATTTCACTTAGCTTAAGTGAAATCAGCTGATTAAAAAATTATTTAACTGATTAAATATGTAACAAATAGAATTATTGCAGTAAACCATTTAACATATTAAAAACTCATTCAACAAGTTAAAAGACAACAACTAGACCTTATTATTTACATTAAGAGCACCAATCTTCAAGCTTTGTGTTCTTCATGTGAAACCTATATTCAACACACATACACCAGGCTTGATCAAAACGTGAATTTTCAAGTCTTCACATCTTCATCAATTAATCATAGCTTCATCATATCCCAATGCAAAGGCCTCATATCTTCATTAAATCTTCAAGCATCAAATTATTTGTGCTAACAATCTCTCCCTAATTTGATAAAGCCAATCTCCATTGATTCTCAGTCAATCTCCATTAAACCTCCATTTAATTAATGAAGCAACTCCATTGAATTTATGAAGCAACATCTTCCATTTATTTGTTAAGCTTGTGAATCTGTAAAATATCCCAAACCAGTACACACAAGATAACAAACACACACAAATGAACATGCTCCCCCTATTACTACTATGGGTTATCATATAGATTTGGTATTTCAATTTCTTGGTTCAATCCCTTCAATATTTCAATTTCTTAGTTTAGTCCCTTCAGTATTTATCCCCATTTGGATTCATCAAATACAAGTGAAACAACTAAGTAACAATAAATGAAAATTTTCCATTAATCAAAGAACATGATATAGGGGACAAGAACTAAAGGAGTAAAAAAAATAAAACCTAATATATTTAACAAACTAAAATTTAAAAACAATCAACTAAAAATATGAAAAAACTCATGAAAGAACAATGCAACACCAACAATGCAATGCATGATCCTAAAGGCCGACACACTCAGTCATCCTAAGGATTGTTCCTAGTTTGGAATCATGTCAACATATCATGAATGTGATGAATTTGGCCATCCAAGTCTTTAAACCTCTCATTGCAAAAGGTGTGATGTGCATCTTGAGACACATTGAGTTCATGCAATTGGTAAAGCACTATCCTTTCAAACTAGGAGTACACAGGGCCTCTGTCTTTTGGAGGGTTGTAGGGGACAATGTCCATTGGTCCAGGAGTGGGTTCTTCTTCTTCCTCTTGATTTGTCGCACTTGGGCCAGCTTCTTCTTCTTCTTCTTTTATTGTATCCATCTATTGTTTCATTTTATTGATCTCTTGTTCATCTATCTGATTCATCTTCATCATTTCAGTCATCATATTCATTAAATTTAACAAAGTGACCTTTCTAACTATATCATTAATTAGCTTACTTATACCTTCAAACATTTGCTCGACTCTAATGGCCAACTTTAGAAGCATATAAGTGCTTTAAATTCTAGAGTTTCAGGAAATCTCTGATGGGGTTGGAGGGTGGTATTAACAGTTACAAGTAATTCTATAAAGTTGTTTTTACTTGCATCCCTTAACATATTAGATAGTATTTGTTTATTTTCATACCACTATTGCTCAATATTTATGCATCATTGATTAACCCGCAACCTTTCATCCATGACCTCCAATTTCTCTTTAACTTCACCCATTAGTATCATAACTTCCCTGTAGGATGGTCCATTGGTTTCTTCAATTTGTTATGGGGATACATATTGTTGCTGGAAACTATGTGGAACATATGGTTACTGTGGATAGTAATTGTAATCCATTTGAAAACAATAATGTTGATTATTATCGTATGAAGAATGAGTTTACAGTTTTTAGAGAGGTTTTCTGAAAAGAAATAAGTTAAAAGTTTGTTGAGTAGACTTCTAGGAAAGAAAGGTATGTCTCAATGAATAACTTAAGTACCTTATCTTTCCTTATCCAAAGTGTTTCCCAACTAGTTTCACAAATTTCCCAACAAAATTCCTAAAACAAAAATTATGCTTAAAAAAATTGAAAATGCTTAAAGAAAATAAAATAAATGTTAGGAAAAAAATTGAGAAAAAGATGTTAGTGATAAACAAAAATAAAATTAAAACAATGAAAAAAAAGAACTAAAATGATAAAAAATTTAAATGTGTCCCCTAGCAACAACGTCAAATTTGACAATGTTGTCGTTGACGCGATCAAATTAATCTACTTATCTATAACAATTTTAGTATTGTTTAGAAAGTAGTCAACAAAATAGAAAGGGTAAAGTAAGCCAAAGTCGTCTCCCAATGAACACGAAATTGATTTCTAACAAATTAGTTCTTATAAAAACTATACAAAAGGGGTTAGTCAGATCATGAAAGTAATAAGAGAAATAAAATTTGTGAAAGATAAAAGATATAAAAACAATGATAAAGAAAATAGATTGATTCCACTACTTTTTCAAAATAGATTCATCATCGGTTATCCAAATATTATTTCTCAATTAATTATTGTTCTAGATTTCCAAATTAATTAATGTAAATTCTCAATTAATTTGTGGGTGTTCTCACTATCAACCAAAGTACATTCTTAATTAGAAGTAAGAACTTTGTAAATTAATCATAGTAAATTTAAGCAAAGTACATTCTCAATTAAATATTACTATGTCTAATCATATATATTCTTTTACCTCTAGAATCAAGCAACAAACTAATTAACGAAAGTACATTCTTGATTACTTCTAGTTAAAGTTTTCACCTCTAATCAAAGTACATTCTCAATCATTGGCAAAAACTCATTCAATCACATGAAAGTTTCTAAATTTAATCAAAGTACATTCTCAATTAAAATTAAAAACCCTTGAACTCATATGATTAATATGGTATGTAGATTTAACACCTTACTAACTTGCTACAATGTAAAAATCATTACTTTTACTTGATTCGGATACAAGACATAAAAAAATATAAATCACAACAATAATAAAAAGAACAAAGGAATTATTGCATTCTAACCTTACAATCCATAATGAAATTACAATGGAACCAACTTGAGAAGCTTAGCACTCCATGAAATCAAAATAAAATAAAAATACGAGAAGAATGGAGAGAGAATGAAATTAGGCCCCTCTAAGGGTTCCTAAACTCCGAAATTATGAGCTTATTTTTCTGCTTCCCCTTGGTATCATTATATAGGACTTGGACTGGGCTTTTCTATTGCTAAAATCTCTCAAATATCTTTCAAAATAAAGATAAAGATAAATATTATTTATCTTTATAATTGTTATGAATATCTAAAAATATTTGGAGAGATATAGCAATTTTAAAACTATTTGACAAATATTATTTGTTGATAATATCAATATATGATATAATTAAATAAATAAATTATTTAAAGATATGTGATAAATTATCACCAACTAATATTTTCATTAATCTTCCCAAATCAATCATTTGTAATCTCCTTCAATTGTCTTCTAAATAATCCAATAACTTCAAGATATATTTGTTTGTTATGGAGATCTAAAAAGATTTAAGATATCTAAAGATCTATTTCCCCAAATTATCTTTTATCATGAATATTTATGAATTATCAAAGCCCTTTTTCTAGAAAAAGGTAAAGAAAATTGCAAGGTTCAATTTTTTCTGTTTGTTCCATCCTCTTGGCTTAGCCAAACTTCTTCATTTTTTTCAAGCTTTTCCTACCTTCTTCATGCAATGCTTGCCTTGGATTTTTATGATTTTGATAATTTTCTATTCTTGGATTTATCTTTAAGCTGTCATGAAGCTTTAATCAATTTATTTCCACAGCTCCATGAGATAAACTTAGTTGCAGCTGCACTAACACACATCAAAATATCCAAAGAACATTTATACAACTAAAAAGCTATTTTTAACATGTTTTTGTATCTCATGCTCAATAAACTCAATTATTAGAAATCCCAATAGAATCAATCTTTTAAGTACAAATATCCAATTAAATAACCATAATTAAACATTAAATGAGGGCATAAATATGGACTCATCACATATTGAGGTAGTGAAGGTTGTGGTTGATTGTACACAACCTCATAAGGTGTCACCCCAATAGAGGAATGCTTGGCTGAGTTGTAGTTCCATTCTACCCAATGTAAATATTTTCCCCACAACTTTGTTTCAATATGGATGAAAGCTCCCAAATATTGCTCCAACATCTTGTTAACTACATTTTCAATTCTATGCCACTCATTCGGAAGAGTTCTTTCAAAAAATTACTCATAAAAATAGGGTCCCTAACAAAAGTTATGCTTTTAGGCAAGCCATGTAGTTTTCACATCATAGAAGCAAATAATTTAGCAACCTTAATAGTTGAAAAATTTGTTGGAAGCATTCCAAAATGATATACTTTTGAAAACCTATCAACAATAACCAAAATCATCGTATAAGTTTGGAAGGAAGGGAGCCATGTGAAAAAAATCAAGAGATATATCCTTCAAAACTACAGTAGGACGGGAAATGGGTTGTAATAACCCATATGGCAATTGTGTAGATGACTTGATTTGTTCGCACAGGACACAACCCTTACCAAATTTAGCCACGTCTTTCTTTATCCCTTTCCCAAAGAAGTTTTCACTCAGTCGCCCATAAGTTATATGTATTCCAGCATGACCAACCATTGCTATGGCGTGGAATTCCTCTAAAAGGACGTGCTTAAAAGGGGATTGGTTAAAAATATAAATCTTGTCATGATAAAAAGAAATTCCCTTAATAATCTTAAATCATGGGCAACAAAGCACACCTTAATACAGTTATTTTAGTGTTGAATCTGAATTTTAAGCCTATTGTATCTTTGCCACCAAATCACACTATGGCACAGTTAACCCCATCATTTGTGATGAGCTCTCATTTATTCTACTCAAGGCATCGGCTACTCAATTAGCTATCCCTAGTTTATACACAGTTTCATAAGTGTAGTCAAGTAACTTGGACAAGTAATATTGTTGCTCAAGCATTTGCACCACTTGTGTCATTAATTCCCAAAGACTCCTTATATCTGTATGAATTATGAACTTTCTACCCAAAAAGTAAGTTCATGTAGCTCCCTCAAATAAGTTGAAGTTGAGAGAAGCCTTGAGCAAATTCTTTTACTGAAATAGCACATGGGGTGGTTATTTTGCATCAAGATTGCTCCCATTCCTTGCCCTTGATGCATCAGTTTCTATTATGAAATCCTCTTGGAAATTAAGCAATGTAAACACAACTGTATAGGTCAAAGCTTGCTTAAGCTGATCAAATGAATGTTGTGCTTCTTATGACCCAGTAAATGAATCTTTCTTAAGCAAGTTGTTGAGAGGAGTAGTTATGGAAGCATAGTGTTTAACAAACTTTATGCAAAACCTAGTTGTAACATCCCTAAGGAATATTACTTTTTAAAAAAATAAGCGAATTAAAAGAAAATAAATAAGACGCGATAAAATTGATAATACCTCATTTATAATCACATGTTCCCGAAATACGGGGAAATAAAAATCGCAACATTGCATACATCATAAATGTTCGTAATCCAAATTTATTACAACTATAAAAGCTAAAATAGCTAATGTCCAAAAACATGAAAAATATCATAAAACTCAAAGTCTTCAAATGCCCATATAATCCCGCTCTCCATACTCAAGCATCTCCTAGCTCACTTGTCAAATCATCTGCTCCCGGATAATAAATTATCTTATCATCACCACACACAAACAGATAGGGTGAGCTATGCATATATAAATATAAAATAAATATGACACCCATCCCAAGAAGTAAATTTACTGATATGTGTTAACTGCAATTTTACCCACCCCTGATCTCATATTCCTTCATGAGTCATATGCATGAAACTAGGTCTTAGGACTTTACTGTGCTCCCACAAAACTATCCCTTTCGTGGTCCAACCCTACGAGCCAATCCTGCTCATAGTCCAACCCCATAGACTCCTCGTCTGTATTAAACATCCAAGCCTTCCTAGCTTGGACCCTGGCACGCACGCAATGACCATACTATGGACTCCTCGCCTAATAGCAACCAATGGGAATAAAACTATTCCTTGCCCATCGTGCGTCCAACGCATGTAATCACCATACTAAGGACTCCTCGCCCAATAGTAGCCAACGGGAACTAACCAAATCCATGCCCATCATGCGTCCCACCACCAAGCACATCCCAGACCCCTATTGGACTTAGTCCATCAAGCCCAAGCATAAAAGTGAGTGAACTTAGTCCTTCAAGTCCACTAATCCACGCATCAACAATTCCACAGCAACCAAAATCGCCTGGCGCCACACCCTTGCCGCTAGGCAGAAACTTGAAGTCAACCGCCCGGCGACCACACCCTTGCCACCAGGCGCCAGCGGCCAAACAGGAGTCGTGCTGCTCCGTCACCGCCTGGCGGACACAACGCTGCCGCCAGGCGCCTCCTGCAGACAGTGGCCACTACCACTGATTTAAACCCTACCGCTTGGCGGCTCACCCCGCGTCGCCAGGCGCCATACCAGTAGCGCAATGCTACTGGTGTTTTGGCACTATTTACGTGTCTTTAGAGGTTCCAAACTTGAAATTCGTCTTTTGCACATCAATCATAGTAATTAAGACATAACACCACAACTAAACACAACAAGTACAATTAATTCATGCCCAAATTAAATATTAACATGCCCTAACATGCTTTACTTTATTCACTAATGACACAAATCGAGAGATGGTCCATATGGTACCCTCCCCTTGCAACAACACAATTAAACAGTGTACAATACTCTATCAAATTCTAGCTACACACCCAAATCCTGCAAATTCAATTTAAGCATACACCCATACTCTTCATCCATACTTGCATTAAACCTACCCCATATCCACAACATACCCTGAGCCTCATACACATATAGTTTAATTTTCTTATAATTCAGGTCACTAAGTTTAAAACTATGATTGCACCAATACTGAAGTAATGAGACCATCACTGCAATAACCATTAGTTATGAAATATCTAATCCATCCAACTCACACACATAATTTTCATAATTATCACTAAATGATATACACCCTAAAACAAAGTTTATCGCACACCACAACACGTTCTACAGGTTCCCCAATTAAACCACTCCCATAAAGTGAATGCACACAAAACAAAATTTTCTTCTGAGCTGATGGGTCGCCTGGCGGCAGCCTCAGTGCCGCCTGGCGGCACTGAGGCTACTGCCAGGCGGTGCGTAAAAAACTGGGTTCTGCCCAGGTTCCTCCCGCACCCAGCATAACTTCTCCAACTACCCAATATCATCTTTACTTTAATACTGACACAATTTCTCATGCACACCACATCCAGGGTTCATAACATATTCATATTAACATCAATCACACGCAATCAATGCACCTCTCATAACATGAGCTAAGTCATTCATTCCTGATCCCAACATAAACCCTAAAATCCCAAATTCATACAATCTTGCTCCACTTTGGCAATTACATATAACATAGTACCAAAGATTTTCATATCATAATAATCACTACCCAGCATCCCCACATCACGAAAACATCAACATTCGTGAGAACTGTCCAAGCCAGTTTCCGTCGCCTGGCAGGCAGCACTTAGCCGCCAGGCAGTGCATAGCAGAAAACCCCAGAAATGGTTTTGGAGGCATGAGCCACCTGGCGAGCCTTCAACGTCGTCAGGCAGTTTCTGGAAATTTCCAGAAATCCGACAGAACTCAATGCAAACTCTAAAATGCACATTCCAATCATCCAATATAGCACAAAAACATACAATTATCATCAAAACACCAAATAAGAGCTCCCCTAACCTGGTTTCCTCGCTTAAAATTTGACTTCTTGAAAGCCTCCAATGATCACCAATGGCTTCCTCCCAACTTATCCTCCTAACTCAATTCGCCTATCACACCAAAAGACACGTTCCTCTTTGAACTCCTGCTCCTCACAGTACCTCCTCCAATTTCAGCCAACCAAACCCTCCTTTTTACCACTAATAAGCCTTATAATGGTGGTTTAATAATGCTTAATTGTCAAAAACGAAATTAAGGTTTAATGGCAATGTTAATTACCATTCAATTGTTTGATATCTTCTGCCTTTTCAGCCATCCTTGGTTGCTAAGTCTGCTAGGGTTTCCTTTAATCCTTCAAATTCAAGACAAGCCTAAAAATAGCAAAAATAGAGTTTCATTTGGGTCCCTCTAAGGTTTGAACCCCCACCCATGCAATTGTCAACTCAATGCCAAACCATTCAACCAATTCATATTTCATACTAACAAATATGATTCAATTATTATAACATTCCACAACATGATTAATATATATTAAAAATAATACCAAATTATTAACACACAAAAATGGCATACATAGGACTCGAACCCAAGTCCTCACACACAAACAAAGTACTCTCAACCACTTGAGCTAGTACTCTTCCAGTCATAGCATTCCGCATTTATTGCCTTAAAGATTCCCATTACCCGCATTTATTAAATAATTTTTTAATTATCTATTTAATTTTTTTCTCGGGTCTTACACTAGTCGGTCCTAAAAATACACATAATTGTTTAACAATGGTAGGTGTTGGCCAAGCAATCATCACACAATTTTTTTCCAGATCTGGACTTGCTCCCTCCCTGGATATTATATGGCCTAAGTATTCTGGGCAAAGAAGCACTTATTCCTCTTGAGGAAAAATTGATCAGTCACAAGACATTGAAAAATAGTATCCAATTGAGAAATATGGTCTTTTAATGACTTACAATATACAAGTATGTCATTAAAGAAGACTACAACACACTTACGCAAATACAACTGAAATAGTATATTCATGGCGAACTAGAACGAAGCAGGTGCATTACACAATCCAAAGGGCATTACTAAAAGTTTGTAATGTCCTTTGTATGTGTGGAAGGCAGTTTTTGAAATGTCACCTATATTTAGTCTTATCTGGAGGTCTCCAGAGCGTAAGTCTAGCTTTGAAAACCATTGTGACCCAAGGAGCTCATCTAACAATTCTTCAATGGAGGGAATGGGAAATTGATCCTGTTAGAATATAATCAATTGTTACAGATTTTTATAAAACCAATCTTTACATAATCTCAAAAATTAGGATCTAATAAATTCCTAATCTTTAGATTTTTTTTCTTAGGCCATGACATTGTTTTGGGTAGGTTTACATGCTTAATTATGAGTAATTAGTCTAGAATTAGTTAAGTTAGGTTTTTAGTCTACTTTTGCAAAAGTATCTTAATTAGGCACTTTTAAAGCATTTTTAGTATAGTTCTTAGAACTGTTATTAGTTTGGTCCAGTTTAGCATACATTTTAGGTTCATAAATCCATAGTGGCATGATAGTGTAAGTCTTAGTTTGATAGATAGGCTTAGAAGTAGAATTTGATCTAGTTTTAGGAGTCTTTAAGTATTTTTATTTGACTGACATTGTCTTCTTAGATTTTTGAGTGAAATGCATAAGAAAGACCTGAAATCTCATCTCAGAGTTCAGAGAAGCCATGAGGAGAAAGCTAATCTAGCCAATTTGCTTAAAAGTAGTAGAGTTGACTTTGTGGTTCAAATGTTGACCAAAGTTTGACCCATAGTTGACTTTTTGCTATTCAATTCCAAATGAAATGCCAACCTTTGGAAGCTTTAGAGCATTGAAATACGTTTGTTCTGACCTTGAGATGAAATATGGTCCAATTATGCATAGCACTCTTAAATATCATTTTTGCATGTTTAGCTCTTTTAGGTGCATTGTAACATAGCATAATTTGGTTTTGTGAATGTTAACTTGTTCTTTAGGTGGAAATATAGACATAGAGTTAAATTGGAGCTACTGGATTGGAATTAAGTGTGAAAAGATGTTGCTTTGATTAAAGGTGATGTGGAGCTAATGTCATGCAAGACTAAGTTGACGAAAAGCTTTATAATGAGAAGTTTGGAATTGCTACAAGCCAGCTGAATTCGCTCACTTGCTACAGTAGGTCATGGACGTGGAAGCATCATTAAACATGAGCAAGTGACCTGGAGTAGGCTGGCACATTTGCTGGGAAACCTACCACCCAAGTTCCAAGTAGAAAATTGCAACATAGATAGGATCATTTTATGGTAGTTGGTAGTTAATGTGACCTTTACAACTAGTAGCAAGTTCTATTATGTTATCTTGGCGCCACACACTTAATTCGAACCATACGACACTTGCCAGAATTTACACACCATTCACCATAATTCCTCTCCTCCATCACGATACCATTTTCTCTTCTCTACCACACCACACGTTGTTTTGGACCACAATTATACATCATTTTCTCCATTATTCTACCACAATTCTTTGTCGTTTTGAATTGTGTTGTAAGCCATTACCTTTATTCTATTGATTTCAGTTACTATGAACATATTTTGTGCTATGAATTTGTTATTTTCCTTTTGTTTTTATCGATTAATGACCACGATTTCCATCATTCACGGCTGAACTGAGTTCATGATTCAATTTGGAGTGATTGAGTGATGTTGATCTACAAAAACACTAGATTCAACTTGGAAATGAGTTGAATTTGCAAAGGATGCACAATAATCAAACTTAGATATCAAAGGTCGTTCAATTAAGATCAACCATACATAAATCACTGAATTGAATCATGATGCTCATCTTTATTGTGTTCAACCACTATTCCACTCACTTGTGATTTTCGTTTTCGATTAATTCATGGTTATTATTTTTTATTCTCGTTTGCATTTTCATCGTGAGCTCACATGCATTGTTTCTGCATCATTTCTGCATCCAATTCATTGTTCATTGCATTCAATTTTATAATTATTCATAAGTTCGTTAAAACCATTAATTAGGGTTCATCATTTAGGATCTCGAGCTATACTCAACATGTTTTAGTGATTCTTCTTCATGTGTTCAATAGAGATCATTCCTAGACATTTTACATCATTACTTTTTATTCATGCAATAAAATTGGAGTTCGAATACTGTCGTGTATCTACGCACATGAGGTGCTCTCGAGAATTTTTCCAAGCTTTTCAACTGCATAATTGTGTTCTTAATTCATTTTTTATTTTCATTTGAGTCTCACTTAGGTAGCAGAAGTGTTTTGAATGCTTAATTTGATTTTAGGATCATGGCATTGCATATTCACACATCTATGGTCATGGTTAGTCTTAGCATTTTGTCAAACACTTTAGGTCTATTAGATTCCATTTAGGCATTTCATCAAATAGTTTGCATTTCTACGTTTGCATAACATTTTAAGTTTGTTTGTTTTAATTCAAGTATATTGTGATAGATTTCCTCATTTCCACAAGTTAAGTTCACTAAATCAATCATTACCAATTGCCTATCATTCGGATTGATCCTTGGTTTATCACTATACTATATTAGGTAGTATTAGAGAGGAAATCGAGTTTCCTTGAATCTCTAGTTGACAAGGGATTTATTGTAATTAATTCTATATTAGGTAGTATTAGGTGTCTTTATTGTAATTGATTCTACTCAATAGTATAAATACACATTGTGAGGTTTGCATTAGACACATAATATATTCAGAACATATATAATTCTATATGGTATCAGTAGTTTAAGGTTTCGATCTTGAAATTTATTTTTTTGCTTTGTCATTGAGCTTCTTTTTCCTTTAGAACCTATTGTGATAAGGATCGTCTTCCTCTGACGACCATCGCACTTCGTTCGTCATTACGATTGCCGCTGCACGCGCCCTCACACGCGGTCTCTTTCCAACGCGTTTGTCTCATAACTTGTCTCCGCTTGTGTTTTGCTCACTATTCCAACACTACCCACTTTCCACTGCGCCCTTTGTCTTCTTCCTCACACCCAAGCACCCTTTATTAACCCATTTCAAGTACTTTTCCCATGGCTTCTGAAAGCTTACACTCAAGTCATGATGGATATGAGGTTAACGCCCACGTTGCAACTTTTGTCAACGATATGGTCATATTGAGACAGGATGTCGTACAAAGGCACGACAACAACACAAGACAATTAATATTGCTCAAGTCAATTCTCCAAAACCATCAAATGAGGTTTCAATTTCAGTTGATGCATATAATGAGTTTCTACAATACTAGGCAATCATGCAACATACATAACTTGTCACAATCGTTACTCAGTCTAGTAATTCTATAGCCTGTATTTATAAGTCCTCCTCTCTTGGACCTTGGATTCTTAACTCTGGTGCCTCTAATCATATGTCAAGTAACAAATCTCTTTTCTCTCAACTAACTTATTTGGATTCTTTACCCTCTATTAACATGGAAAATGGCTCTCAAATAAAAGTTCATGAAATTTGTCAAACACGCCCTTTTTCTAATCTTACCCTAGATAATGTGCTTTATATTCCCTAGTGTCCTTTTAATTTAATCTCCAAAAGCAAGCTCACTCGCACCCATAATTACGTTGTTCCTTTTGCTAATAATTTTGTTCTTGTTCAGGATTGACGTACTGGATAGACGATTAGAGCAAGACATGAGTCGAGGATTATATTATCTGTCATAATCGATTGCTTGTATCTCCATTTCGTCTCAAGCTTTTGAGCATCAATGCTTAGGTCATCTTAGTCCTACCAAAATGCATGACATGCTCCCGAGTCTTGCTCAAAGTTTGTCTTTTCAATGCGAGTCTTGTCAGTTTGGAAAACACACTTGTCATACCTATGGTATTCGAGTTAATAAAAGTGTTTTGTCACCTTTTGTCTTAGTTCACTATGATATTTGGGGTCCTAGTCGTGTTTGTTCTACTTTGGGTTTTTATTACTTTGTTGCTTTCATTGACGATTTCTCCTGATGTACTAGGTTATTCTTAATGAAAAATAGTGTTGATGTTTTTTCTATATTCCAAGGTTTCTTGACTAAAATTCAAAATATATTTGGCTCATCTATTAAAATTTTATGCACTAACAATGCTCGTGAATAGATGTCTTCCCAATTTCAGTCTTTTACGAGTTCACAAAGTATCCTCCATCAAACATCTTGCTCTCACACATTACAATAAAATGGTGTTGTCGAAAGAAAGAATTGAAACTTTGTTGAAATTTCTTGTACCCTTCTTCACCACAATATTCCTCTTCAATTCTGGGGAGATGCCATTCTAACAATGTGTTACTTAATCAACTGCGTGCCTTCCTTCTTTCTTAATAATTAGGTTCCTCACACTTTTTTATATCCAACACAAGATCTTCACTCCATTCCTCTTTGTGTCTTTGGTTGCACCTGCTTTGTCCATGACCTTACTCTAGGTAAAGATATACTTCCTGCCAAATCTCTTAAATGTATTTTCCTTGGTTACTCACACCTTCAAAAAGGCTATCGTTGTTTTCTCCTCAACTTCAATGATATATAGTTTCTGTTGATGTCACATTTTTCGAGACTACCCTATTCTACACTTCCATTATACTGGATGTCAATCTTATAGTAAAATATTCACAAGTCTCGCTTGTTCCAATTCAGGTCGTTGTTTCTCCTCAACGTCCTTTGCTTCAATACCATAAACGGGTTCAAACTTCAATTGTGACTCACTCTACAAATCCTCAAGCATCATCTCCTGCTCCAACCACCCCTTCACTCACGCCTCTTGCACCTGAACTTCCTAGTGCGATACGAAAAGCTACTTATTCCTTCCGTAATCCCAACCTTCTCTATACTTTTACCATTAATTATGATCATACTCCATTTTATTTCTTCTTTGGATTCTATGTTTATTCTTAGGACTATAAGTGAAGCCATGGTTGATCTTGGTTGGTGTCAGGCAATGATAGAGGAGATGTCAACCTTACATTCCAATGGCACTTGGAAACTTGTACCTTTATCTCCTGGCAAGCAAAATGTTGGTTGTCATTGGGTTTATATAGTGAAAATTGGACATGATGGTCATACTAGTCGGTTAAAAGCTCACTTGGTCGCCAAAGGATATACATATTTTTTGTCTAGATTATGGGGACACATTTTCCCTTATGGCCAAAATAACTTTTGTTCGTATCTTTCTGGCTATTGCTGTTATTCATCATTGGCCTCTTCATCAGCTAGATATTAAAAATACATTCTTACATGGTGAATTGTAGGAAGAAGTTTATATTGATCAACGCCCTAGTTTTCTTGCTCTCGACGATCCTCATCTTATTTATAAGATTCAACAGTCTCTCTATAGTTTAAAGCAATCTCCTCGGGCTTGGTTTGGTTGTTTCAGTTCTATCTCAATGTAGTTTGGGATGACCAGGCGTGAGCCTGATCATTGTGTCTTCTCCTTTCATTCCTCTTCTGATAAATGCATTTACCTTGTTGTTTATGTTGCTGACATTGTCATCATAGGTGATGATGAGACTAGAATTCGATAACTCAAAGAGCACCTTTCACAGCAAATTCAATTTAAAGCTTTGGGCCCTCTAAAATATTTCTTAGGCATTAAAGTTGCTCAATCTGCTTATGGAATTGTTAATAATCAATGTAAGTATGCCCCTGAACATTCTTACTGAAATTGTTATGCTTGATTGTCGTCCTTGTGATACTCCTATGATCCCAATATCAAGGTTCTTCTAGGTCAGGGAAGGTCATTGAAAGACCTAGAAAGATATTGTCGCCTGGTAGGCAGACTCAACTATCTCACCATCACCAAACCCAACACCATTTTCACTTTTTGTGTGGTAAGCCAATTTCTAAATGCTACTTGTGATAACCATTGGGATGTTATGACACATATTCTTTGATACATAAAAAATGCTCTAGGATAAGGATTATCGTATGAAGAGAAAGGCAATACTAAGATCACTTATTACTTTAATGTGGATTGGGTAGGATCACCATTAGATAGAATATCCACCTATGGGTATTGTGTTCTTATTAGAGGAAACCTTATCTCATGGAGAAGCAAGAAGCAAAATATAGTTGTCAGATCTAGTGTAAAAGCAAAATATCATCCTATGGCAGCAACCACTTATGAGCTTATGTTTCTTAGGCAATTACTACTACAACTAAAAATAGGGGACATCCAAGAAACAAAGTTTATTTGTGACAATCAAGCTACACTTTACATTGCATCAAACTCGGTCTTCCATAAAAGAACCAAACACATTGAAATTGATTGTTACTTTGTTAGAGAAAAGGTGCTCTCTGGAGAAATCGCTATTGATTTTGTCAACTCTAGCAATTAGCTAACTGACATATTCACAAGTCCCTTAGAGGCCCTCATATTGGGTACATTTGTAACAAGTTTGGCACATATGACATATATGTTCTAACATGAGTGGGAATGTTAGAATATAATAAGCTATTATAGATTTCTAAGAAATCAATTGTTACATAATCTCAAAAATTAGGATGATTGATTCCTAATTATTAGGTGTCTTTATTGTAATTGATTTTACTGAATAGTATAAATACATATTATGTGGTCTGCATTAGACACACAATAAATTCAGAACATATACAATTCTATAAATCCTTTATTATAATTGTATTGAGGGTTCCATAATCAACATAGAACCTCCATGATCCATCTTTCTTTTACACTAGCAAGATTGAGAAGTAAAAGGCATTTTTACTTTGTTGTATGATTTCCTTAACCACCATCTCTTTGATCTAACATTTAATCTCATGTTTTTGAAAATATAGATATTTGTAGGGTCTAACATTCACAGGATTTCACCCTTCCAACAGGGGCATGTGATGATTGGTTGCTCGAATAGAAGGAAGGCCTCATGGTTCCTCAAATAATTGAGGATATATATTAAAAATTTCCTCAATTTATAATATCAACAAAGGTTTTAGGAGCTCCTCTAATGGGGAAATCAATTGTAATTGAAAATATTTGGCTATGCCATTAGTAGAAATCATTATCTTGAACTAATTTATAATTGCTTCTTGAGGTATTGTCTAGTGTTGACCTTTAAGTTTAACCAATTTCCCTTATTGGATGAACTTCATACTTAGATGTTCATAACCAGTCAATATGGCCCTAGCGTCGTTAGCCATTGTACCCTTAATACAATTTAGCCCCAGTTAAGGGTAAAACAAACATATCAACCAAAACTTTGTGAGAGCCAATTATAGTGATCCCTGTTTACAAACAATTTAACATGCAAACTTATCTCCATTTCCTACCAAGACATGGAAGCATTGGGTTAGGGCAACTTGAAGGCCAAAAAAATTACCTATGTGAGCTTAGATAAAGTTATGGGTGCTCCCACTATCCACTAGTATCGTAACAAGGGATGCATTAACATGGCCCAAAACCTTAAGAGACTAAGGAATTGAGTGGCCCATCAGTGCGTGTAAGCTAATTTAGGCCAATGTTGTATCCAGAGGTTCGATGGGTTAATAGGAGTCGGGTCATCTATATGTAGGAGACTTAAGTCAAGCTCATCAGTTTTCGGGTTGTCCAATTTTGAAATAAACAACATGAACTCACACTTGCGTTTTGTGACCAAACTAATATCATTCATCGCGATAATAACACAAGTTCTTCTCATAATGGCTTCAGAGCTCCTCAAGGGACATTCGTTTGACATCAATTGGATTAGGGTTCACTTTGGGTTTGATAGGGGAAACGTTCGCACTTTGGATGGTGTAATACAGTGGGTTGATAATTTTTATGGGTTTTGTGGAAGGTGAGGAAGGTCGGGTATAATAGTTGGTGGTTGAAGCTTCGATAAACTTTTCCTCTTGCAATTTTGCCAAACTTATGGCTTAGGATAGCGAAATCAGTTTGAACGCATGAACTTTTCATTGGATTTCATATTTAAGTCCTGAAATAAAGCAACTGAGGAAAAACGGAGGAGGCAAACCCATGATCCAATTTGTTAGAGATTTGAACTTATTTTGGTATTCACAAACAGTGGAAGTTTGGCGAAGCTTGAACAAGGCTCCTCTTGGGTCCTCATAATGTGACGGTGCAAAACAAACCTCTAAAGCTTGAAGGAAAATCTTCCAAGTTGATATTAGTTTGTTGTCATGCATCCATTGGAACCAAGTAATGGCTTCTCCTTCCCTGGAAAAAGCAACCATTTGAAGCGTTTGATATTCTAGAGTCCTATGATAGTCAAAAAATTGCTTGATTTTAAAGATCTAAGCTAATGGTTTGGAACCATCAAATCAGGGCATATCTAATTTCAAGGATGTTCGAGTAAAAGGTTGAACTATAGAGTCATTTACTACCAAATATCTATATGCTTAACGAATCGCCACTTGTGCTTCCAAATTGGCCATATGAATGCTCATTGCTTTTTGAAAGGCTTTTTTATTCTCAAGCAATAGAAGAATGAAGGCCATTTTTTTATCGCTCTTTGATGCAGCCATGGTCTCTCAATGAAAGCACCAAATTGCAATGCCTATATTACATGTTAGGCTTCCTCCAACAGAAAACAAAAAATAAACAAAGAAAGAGGTCTTGATAATTCTCATTATTTTATTTATAAGAGACTCTCATACATATATTGGTGACCATAGTCCAAAGGTACACATCATAAGACAGACAAAATAATCTATGAGAGATTCTAACAACCCCTGAGAAAATACTACTTTTCCCTCAATCCTAATTAGACTTTTAACCTTTACTTCCTTTTTCCTTTAAGAGTGCAATCATAATCATTTAAGTGTTTAGGCTTGGTGTTATAACGTTCAGGCCTAGTTCTTGCTATTTGGTTGCTCACTTGTGTCACTTTTAGGGATGTCAACGGGATGGTAGGGTACGGGTAGTAGCTCCCTCGACCTTACCCGTTGGATAAATATTCGTCTCGTACCCGTCCCCATATTTGTGTAGGTATTCGTTATGCCGGTATTCACATTTTTTTTAACATCCACGGATATCCACGGTAGCCGTAGATATTTAAAAAATAAAATACAATATTTAACAACATATTTTAATCATTAATTCAAATAAAATACAATACATAACATTCATAAATTCCAAACAAAGTTCAAATAACCTATTTAAATAGTGCTAATGACAATTTACAAAGAAATGAATTTTTTTTAAAACCAATGGATAAAAAACAACCCGTTTAAAATCGATGTGTTAATATTTTAATCGTATTTTTTTAATTTTTATTTAATTTAAATTAGAGTATAGCGAGTACAGGTATCCACGAGTATGAATACTATGATAACCGTACTCGTGTAAAATCCGGGAAAATTAAATATAAATAAATATATAATTATCAATAAATGTGGGGTGGGGATACATTTAAAGGAATTAAATAGACCAATCATAACAAGGAGCAATGGTAGCTTAAGTGGTTGAGCATGTTGGGTGGTGTTGAGAGAACTTGGGTTTGAATCTTGTATTTTCCATTAGTGAGATGTTTAATTATTTGATTTGTTATAAATCTATGTGTACATGAAATGCTAAGAAACATGTAATAGCTTATTGGTTTTTGCATATGCTTGGTATTGGGTGGATGAGGGTTCAAACCTTGGCTAGTGATAAATAGTTCCTTTTTCACAATTTATTATTTTTCACAAGGAGCAATGATAGCTCAAGTGGTCGAGCGATTTGGGTGGTGTTGAGATGACTTGGGTTCAAATCCTATATTTTTCATTAGTGGGATGTTTAATTATTTAATTTGTTTAGGATATATGTCTGGTTGTGCGGTATGACATTATAAATCTATGTGTGCGTGAAATGCCAAAAAATATGTAATAGCTTGATGGTTTATGCATATGCTTGGTATTTGGGTGGATGAGGGTTCAAACCTTGACTACTGATAAATAGTTCCTTTTTCATGATTTATTATTTTTGCTAAGCATTGTGAGGTGGGTGGGAGTTTTTTTGGTATAGGCAAAGTCGTTTGCGTTGGAAAACTCACGTTTATGGGTTTCTGTCCAGAAACTGCTTAGTGGCAGTCTTGGCCCGCTAGGCGACGCATGTAGAATGAAGTTATTTTCTAGATTTTCCCAGAAACCGCCTAGCGACAATCATGGCCTGCCAAGTGACGTAAACTATAGCACTTGTTTTCCAGGTTTTTTTTATTTTTGTTGTTGTTATTGAATTGCTGGATATAATGTGTTTGCTTGTGGAGTTATTACTATTATAAATTGTTCATACATTGTTATTGTTGATATTATCTGGGTGATTTGAGGATTGTATCAACATGAGGGCTTCATAATGGTTTGGGGATGAAGTGGAATTGTGTTTTAATGTGCTTGAATGTGTAAAATTCTAGTAATTTTGGTATTCAGAGGATGTTACAGAATGTGTATGCATATTGGAAAATAGGATTGGATGAATTCCTGTGCTAATTGAATGATTGGGTCGAAATTAGCAATTGTACACTTCTAGTATTGCGTCTGCAACACAATTTTGCCTAGCGACACTTAGGTTGCACTAGGCGATAGGGTAGTGGTAGGGTGCGTTTGTGGTGTATTTTGTATGGCTTGTTAGGAGATTCTTGGTCTGGGATATTCTTGGATGAATTACGAGCAGGAGGTTTGTATTAGATGACTCCACTTGATTGTTATGAGCGGGAGGTTCATAACGAGATGGTTCCACGCGTGTTGGATTACAAGCGGTAGGTTCGTAGAGTTGGACCACAAATGGCAGGTTCTTGGAAGCATATGGAATCCCTATGGCCATGGTTGAGTATGTGTTGATCTCATATAGGTCAGGTTGATGATTTGAAGTGTTTTACATGTGTAGAGATGATGACCTTGGGCCAGGATATGCTTGACGTTATCACGAGTGGGTAGGTTCGTGATTGGTGATGGAATGCGTGATTAATACGGACGAGAAGGTTCGTATTAGATGTAGTCTCGTGTTGGGATATGAGCATCGTGCTCACACTTGAGGCTTTTATGAGCGGAGAGGTTCATAACAGGTGTTCACGCGTGTTGGACTACGAGCGGGAGGTTCATAGAGGTTGGACCACAATTGGCAGGTTCGTGGAAGCATGTGATATTCTTAAGGTCATGGTCAAGTGTGTAAAATCTGGATGGATACAATAGGGGACCATGTTTCTTAATGCTTGATGAGAAAGGTTCTAAGAAAGGGTATTTGGTTACATTAGAATGCTTCGGGTGAGGGTTTATGGTATGTTTTATTATGCATGTTTACTTTCATTGAGCTCACCCTTTTTATTTGTGTCTGGCGTTGATCGTGTGACTTGTCACATGGGAGCAGATGTTGTTTCAGGTGATACTGGTGATACATAGAGCCGGAGTGTGGGCTAGCTGTTGGGATTTCATTTAAGAAACTTGTTTTGGGTAATTAGTAACTTTAATTGAGTTGGTTTTGGAAATTCAGAAATTGTAATGACTTTCATTGTGGATTTTGAATTTAAGCGTTTTAATAAAATTTTGAAATTTCCGCGCTTTTGGGGAATGTATATTAAATGTCAATTTTTTTTAAATATTATTTATTTAATTAAGTAATATTCGACCGGCATATTACAAAATGCCTCGTTAACATGCGGCTATAAAAAATACATGTACTTGTTACCCACGGGTATCCATTTACAATATTCATTTTCTACCGATTGCAGATTTTATTCACAGATACTCGCGGGTATGAATTTTTTTTATATCCCTAGTCACTTCAAAATCATGTTCTTCTACTACCTCTTCTTAGGCCATGACAATGTATCTGTTATAACATTGTGAAACCATCAACAACAATCCTTACAAATCTACATCCTCGCTCAACGATATACATCACACATCAACTTCCTATCTTTGAGGCAAGAAGTTGTCTCAAAGGCCTCATCCAACACTTGTAAAGGTAAGCAGGCCAAGTCAACATTGAATTTGCATTCTCTTATCTCTGTAGAAACCAGACACAAAGCACAAGGCGTAATAAGACAAACTAGAACATACAAAGCAACATTCCATCATCTATAGACAACCAAACCTTTTGTATGTCACCCTTCTTTCCCCAAACCGTTAAAATTAAGAAAGGAAAACAACCTTTGATCTAGTCATGAGTGTGCACCCTCATTACTTTATCAAGACGTTTTCTGTTCTTAATACTTTCGGTTCCATAGACAAACTCGACTACTTAAGCCCGCGAGACATGACAAACCCACAACCCTTACGTCATCCTAAGGATGAACTGCTTTGATACCATAAATGTAACGTCTCATTTAATAATTACGATTAATTAAACAAAACAACACATACGATATAACACAAAGAGCATTGTCATGGAGTATAAGTGTCACTCCTTACAATTTTCCAAAATACACGGATATAAAACTAAGGCATACCACGATGCCATTAGCAAATAAAGAACAAGAATAAATGTTTTGACAGTTATCCAAAATATATGCTCATAGAGCAAGTACAGTACATAGGCCACAACCTTAAAGAGTACTCAGAGCAGGGAATCCAACCCAAGAATAGCTATGCAACGAAGTTTCCATCACCCTAGTGACCACTAAGGGTTTCCACATCTGCTCACATCAATAAATTGATGATCATCACAAAAGGAGAAAACCACACACAAAACACACAATCAAACAGAAAGGGTAAACTAAAGTAAAAAGTTTTTATCATACGAGTTAGCATGCAATTTAAAAGTCAAAGATACATGAACCAACCAAGCATGTGATAGCAAATAAGCAAGGCTCTAAGACTCAATTATCCAGATACATATAATCAGTCAGATTCACTGGATGCTTGCACCCCTGGTGGCCTCTACTACTCTATAGAGTCATTGCCAATGGGTTTCACCCTACCACGTACAAGGTTAGCCTTCAAACATCTAAGGTCATTATCCTGCCAAAGACTAAGGCCTCCTACTACTCTCACCACTTGAGTTAGTACGCTTTACATGAGACTAACTGACTCTTTAGAGTTTCAGGATGCAATCCTTACTTAATATATACTGAGGCACCATCACGAAACCTTACTAACGGTTCGTGGAATTACATCTATTACCTAAGACACCACCATGAGCTCTCACCAAAGGGTCATGGAATTACGTCCATTACTTGAGACACCACCATGAGCTCTCACTAGAGGGTCATGGAATTACATCCATTACCTGAGGCACCACCATGAGCTCTCACCAGAGGGTCATGGAATTACGTCCATTACATGAGGCCCCACCATGAGCTCTCACCAAGAGGGTCATGGAATTACGTCCATTACATGAGGCACCACTATGAGATCTCACCAACAGATTCATGGAATTACGTCCTAACCATACCATAGTCATGTCTCACCAACCAATCATAGATTTATCATGCATACCAATCTCATGCCAATATTTAACCAACCATCCAACCATGTTTCATACGCATAATCATACCAAGCTCATCAATTCCAGTCTCATTATGTCATATAGAATACATACAATGCATCATACGTAACTATTTAAAGTAACCAACCAATCAATCATTTGAAACAAACACTTATCAAATCACCATTGTCAATCTCGCTTAGGCTAAGGAACTCTCGCTCAGGCGAGGAGAGCCCCTTGTTCAAGCTGTCAGATCTCACCTGGGCGAGATTGCAAACAGTGGGCACGTCAAGGTCTCGAAATAGAGAGGGGGATGAGTTCCAGTTGTTCTAGCTCATATGAGAGCTCTTCGCTTAAGCGAGAGCTTTGCGTTTTGAGCGATCACCCAGCTCGTCTAGGCGAGTTCAGTAGAACCCACCTGCTCTTTTGCGTGCACAACCCGATTCGAACCATAACAGTAGTACAAACAACATGTTATCACACAACCAACATCATATATCAAGCACCCAAAAGCAAAACAAACCAAACATGCAAATGAATAAAAAAAAAGAGTAAATCCCTAGCTTCCCTTACTTGGAGTGGGGTTAAACGTCAGCTTAGCAGTCCTAAGGGAAGAGGGGAGCACTGTAACTCCAACCAGTGCAATAAACTGGGAAAACAGATGCACAGAGGCTAGCATAAGCTTTCAACGTCAACCCAAAGTAGAACCTAGACATTGGAATGGAACGAAAGGGGTAATGTTAAAGTTCAACTTACCCGAAGAAGACATTCGAGTGAAATAGTGGGTGCTCTGATTGTGCCCTAGCAGAGCTCTTTGCTCCAGTAGTGGAAGGGGGAAGGGTTCCTATTTTCTAAGAATGGGGCAGAGTAAAGGGGTTTAAGGCTGGAAAAAGAGTTTTAGGCACCCTATGGGTTGGCCCTTAGGCCGAATGGTTAAGGCCAGGCCCTTAAACATAAAACCAGAAAAAGTGGATCTTACATTGATTGAACAAGAACATGGTGACATGGTAAGATAATAACAACGTTAGTCACTTAATAGCCATATCACCCACTTAACATGGAAATAGTTAAAGGTAGAGACTCAGTTAAAAATATTATATCTAATAAGTATTCAATAAACCATAGATTTATCCGGAACTCAATTAAGAGATTCCAAAATTACCAATGAGTTAAAATTTAAAACCTCATTAAGTTTATATGTTATACAATCAATTTTGTTTAATAAAATTTGTTTGTACAAAGTTTTGTAAAAAGCCATTACGTTTAATAGTATTTTTTGTTCCTGCAGAGAACAAATAAGATAAGTTAGGCACGACTGTCACCTTACCACGTAGTCCACTATCTCTTCAGTTGGTCTCTCCCCGGTTGATACATGTCAGCTTGAACCCAGGAGGGGTTACCTGCAGAAGAGTCTCCGAAGCTCAAGTAAGTCAAAGCTCTCAGAAAGTCAAATCAGTGATTAATGAATGCGTACCTTTAATTACTGGGGTCCACGCGTATTTATAGAGCATTAATGAGGTCTGGTTATCCCGTGGGCCGGGCCTTGACTTGGGCTCTAGCTTGGGCTGTGAGTGGGCCTGGGCCCTAACCTGGGCCCTTAAGGCCTATTGACCGCGGGGGCTTCCATTTTACTAAGTCTTCAAGAGCGGTCTGATCCGCTTACTTCTTGATTTCTCGGATGTCGTCCTTGGCCGCACATTGTCCTAGGTTGGCCGCTTTGTTGTTACTTTAGCCTTTATTCAGTTATGAGCTTGAGTCCATGCTGGCCCAAGTTGTGTACCTGGGTTGTTTCTGGCATATATGTGAGGGTTGTCGTTTATATGGTTAAATTGACTAGGTCCGGTATAAGTTAGACTGACTCGGCCTAGGTTGAATACTTGGCTGCTTTGATGCATTTTTTACTTATTTGATTGAGTTTGGCTATGTGTGGTACACCAGTCCCCCAGCCTTGTCCGATAGGAGTTGTCGGTCAAGGGTGATATGTGTTGGTATGCTAGCGGAACCGGCTAGGTGTGATACACCAGTCCCCCAGCCTTTAAGTGTGATGAACAGTGTTAAGGCTAGAAAAGTGGTAACTGTCTGAAGGTAGGTGAGGGGGTGTCAGGGGTCAAATCAATACGTTTTGGCGTCGTCGTTTTTAAAGGTCGCATCTTTCGCAATGATGGTGTCGATTGGTCTGGGGTATTATTTTTGCGGGAAAAGTTTTCGTCGTTTGGGATCTTAGGCTATAAATATAGGTTTCAAAACAGGGGAAGGGTTACTTGTTTCATTTACGAGAGTTTTGCATTCAGAGGTCTTGTGTGCGCATCATATTGTACGACTAGTTCCCAAATTCAGCCGACATCTTCCCGTAAAAACGAAAATAGGTATGTCTAGTAGCGATAGCATATCGTTATCTACGTCTAGTAGTAGTGAGAGTATTGAGTCAAAGAGAAGTAAGGGTAGACGATTTGACGAAGAGGGTACAAGTTCTGGGATTCCAATGGAGACTGTAAGGGAGGTTCGAGAAGATCCCCCCGAAGAGTTGGCGGAAAGTGATTGGCCGGTGAAAGGTGGCTATGGGTGGGCGACTGCCGACGTCCGCAGTCAATCATCCTTGTTATGGTGGTCCCGTCTACTGAACTCTTGGTTAAACTGCACACCTGTCATCTCCAAGGGTGTCAGTGGGGACATTGTTTCCCTAGAGATGGTTAGTGCCATCGATCGGGTATGCCATTGGCAGGAGGGGGCTACCGAGAAGTTTTTCTACATGTATATGTGTCATTTCTCTCAACTTCATGTGCGATTGCCGTTAGACGATTTCACTATGGGCGTATTGCGAGCGTTGAATGTGGCACCTACACAGCTACATCCGAATAGTTGGGCCTACTTGCAAGCCTTTCGCATCCTGTGCCAATCCTTGTATTTGGAGCCCACTCCTTATGCTTTTTTGTATTTTTACGATACCAGACCCTGGCGGCCGGCTACTTGGTTATCTTTGATAAGTCGGCCCAGTATCAGCAGACTGGATGCCTTTTCCCAGTCTTTCAAGCCTTTCAAAGATGGGTACTTCAAGGTTGTCGTCAAGGAAGGAGGCAAAGCTCATTTTTTGAATGCAGATGGGAGTACCAAGTTTCCCTTTAGTTGGACCAGCAATCCTTCTTGGTATAAAGACATGGGGATGGAGGAGTTGTCAGCTGGTTAGAGATGTCAAAATGGGTTTCAACCCGTGAGCCAACCCGGCTCACCACGGGTTCGAGCCGGGTTGGGTTGAGAAAAATTCAACTTTTTCAAAAGTGGGTTGAACTCAACCCGGCTCACTTAACCC
>Ga0214542_1000337_pt1 | contig 80902 bp, 28 predicted proteins | sample CNSS1metaG_FD_160096 | JGI IMG/M metagenome (GOLD analysis project Ga0214542, IMG submission 160096) | Root nodule microbial communities from cowpea collected in UCLA plant growth center, Los Angeles, California, USA - CNSS1 | ecosystem: Host-associated > Plants > Roots > Nodule | place: USA...
AATAATAAATCTTTCATCTTGCCCTTCCACAAATGATAATTTGTACCATTCAAAGCAACCATCTTTGCATTTGCCTCCATCATTCAAGCAAGTAAATATAGCCCAACCAAGAGCTCTGATACCACTTTGTCAGGTTTTACAGAGGGGGTTTCACCGGGGAGAACAACACCAATGAGACCTGAGCCCAACCACATAAGACATTGACACCACTCTCAACCCAAAACCTTAAGGCAATGGGTTTATGGGCCTTGATCCTTATATAGTGCTCTACTCTCTCATTTCTAGCCAATGTGGGACTTAGAATCACACTTGGATTCCTAACACAAAGTCTCAAACGTATGTAGCTTATGTAACAAATATACATAGGAAGAAGTTATATTTTCCAACCTAAGTATCTATAATATGGAAGTTCAACAAATCGATTTAAAAGATTCCGAAAATCAAATTTGGAAAATTATGTGGATGGTTGTGATGATAGCTATATGACACCAAATAAATAATATTAATTTTGGGAACGAAAAGATAAATGATTTGGAAAAATTTTGGAATTGGATTATTAGCAAGGATGGTAATACGAGTTTAGACCATCGGCCAGCCTACAAAAATAATGTGGACGGGCTAAGATAGTGAATCCTTAGGTCTGTAGTGGTCTCGTTTACATAAGTTCGTAACCCGTATCCTTTGGGTTGGGCTACAAGTCCACATAAAAAAAAGTTGCACTTATATATATCAGTTACTTATTTTTTCTGGATTCTTGCAATAACGTTCTAAATTTTTGTATGACCGAAAAAGACAAGTATTATATATTTTTTAATGTACTAAAATTTGAAGAATACATCGTGTATGTCAAAATACGAATATGATAAAAATGTTGAATTATCAATTTATCATTCAACTCTCCAAAGTCTTTGCTTAATTTTGTGAACTTTTGAAAGTTTTCCAATTTTTTTAACATTGAAAGTTTTTATCAAAAAAATAAAAACAAAAACAGGATGACATGCGGGTCTACCAGTTTGCATTTATGTTGAACAGATCAAACTTTTTAGTCCACGTTAAAAAATACAAGACGAGACAGACTGGTCCGTGTTATGTGGGCCAAATCCGAAACAGACTGAACCGACTCGCATTGTAATCCCTAATTATTAGTAACTATAGTTAATTTCTCTCACTCTCGTATTTTTATTTTAAATCTTGTATTTCCAAAATTAGTGCACTTTTATATAACGGGATTACAAAGATTTTTTTTTAAATGAAAATTCAATACACAATTTTATTTAAAAATAATCGAAACTCAATTTTACAATCACCCACCAACCTAACGTTGATTTTTAAAATATAATTTAATTGCAATTAACCACCTAGGGGACTGAGAGCTAAAGATTGCGTGACACGTGTGATGATAAGAGATTGAGATTGTGGAAAACAAGATTTAAAAGAAAGTAATGAATTAAAAGGTGCAATGGAGGACTTTGGTCCTTGAGCGATGGCAACATTTAAGGACTTTTGCGACCTTAAAGTCTTTGATGTCCTTGGAACCACAATTTATTTGTGGCCTTGCTCTAAGAAATTACTTAGCCAAACAAAGTAGTCAAAAGAAAAATGTAGAAATGAAATGTTGTTGAATTGGGACCATTTTCATTGACATTGCATACGTACAATCTCTAAAGTCTGCACCAAAATATTTAATATGTGACCAAAGTATATTTCATAAAGTTACGTCACTTTCCTTCTATCAAAACTTTTCTTTTCTCCTCCTACAATACAAATTACACTATGACAATTTTTCATGACGTACAATGAAATTTCCGTAACCTAACGTGATTTCTTATATGTAACCAAATATAATTCCCTTAAAAAAATAAATTAACTCGGAAAAAGGAATATACAATGGAAGAATGAATATTCCACCTATTTGTCAAGATTGGAAAATAAATACATTGAACACTATACTTGTCATACGTAATTTATCAATTTTAATAATTATATTATACTCAAATTATTTTATATTTTTAATCAAGTTTTTATTAATTGGTTGACGTGATTATTATTATTATTATTATTATTATTATTATTATTATTATTATTATTATTATTATTATTATTATTATTATTATTATTATTATTATTATTATTATCTTGTTATTTTATTTTTATTAATCGAGTAATGTGATTATTATATATTATTTTATTTATTTTATTTATTTAATTTTACATATTAAAAAGATATGAGTTTTTTGGTTAATACAAAATGGTTAAATATTATACAAATGAGTTTTATTGTTTTATTGGATAACGATATTCTCATCCTCGAAATTTAATATAGAGCTTAATTTTGTTATCGTTATTTGAAATTATATTGTAAACATTTACAAACTTATATGAAATCTAATCATTTTTACTATCTTAATAATGGCACCTTGTTTCAAAGATTAAAAGTCATCAATAAATTTTAACAATCGAGTCAAAATAAAGTTTTTAAAAATATTTAGGTATTTAACTACTCTTACCATATGCTGAATTAGTGTTTTTATTAATTAAAATTTTCAAAATCATATTTAATACAAAAATATATAAATCGGTGTTACTTTTACTTTATTAACTTTTTTAAAAATATTGATCACGGAAAAGTTATTGATAGTTTTCAACAAAAAGTAATATTTATATTATTATAAAAATATTTAATTACTCGGGGCATAGGTGTGTCAATTTGGTACTCGCTTTTAAAAAGGTATCAATTGCATCCCAACTTTTGGAAATGTGCTTCAATTAGGTCCCTTTCAGACGGATTGACTAACGTCGTTAGTCAACGTGTCACATGTCAGTATGTAGTTTTTTTAATTTTTTTTTAATTTTTTTATATTTTTTATTTTTTTGAAAAACAAAAATAAAATGCCACGTGTCAAGTCCCTATGTGTGACACATGGCATTGTCAGTGCCACGTGGTATTAGTGTCACTATCAGATGTGATGTCATTGTGTTGATTTCGATTTAGTCCTTATATATGTCTTTTTGTTTCAATTTAGTACATACTATCTGATTCAATTTTGTCCCAATTTTTGTAATTTATTTTTTATAAAATTAAAACTAATTAAGTATAAATATTTTTACAAAATTAAGTACTAATATTTATATTGTTTCTCTCAATTTTAGACCAAATTTATTATTTGTATAAATGTTTTACTAATATTTTTTATTAAAAATGACTTTTTAACATATTACTTTATTAATTACTTTTTTTTATTAAGTACTCGTGTTTTGTTAATTTTTTTTTTCAAAATAGAACAATATTGTCTCTTACTAATTTTAAACCGAAATTTCTATTTGTAAGAATGTTATACTAATTTTTTTTTAAATGACTCTTACCACTAAATTTTAATATAAATATCAAATACTTAATTTTTGTAAAAATGTTATACTTAATTACTTTTAATTTTATAAAAAATAGATTTTAATTATTAAAAAAAATTAGGTTAAGATTGAATCAGATATATATAAGTAAGTACTAAATTGAAACAAAAAGATATATACGGAGACTAAATCGAAATCAACACAATGACATCTGATAGGGACACTGACACATGGCATTGTAATGCCACGTGTCACACACAGAGACCTGACACATGGCATTTTTATTTTTTTGCCAAAAAAAATAATAATAATAAAAAAAACCACATATTGATATGTGGCACGTTGACTAATGTCGTTAGTTAACTCCGTCTGAAAGGAACCTAATTGAAGTAATTTTTTAAAAGTTGGGATGCAATTGACACTTTTTTAAAAACAGGTAACAGATTGACACACTTGTACCAAAGTGGATACCGTCCGAGTAATTAAATCTTATAAAAAAATCATTTTACTAAGTATCAAAATTAATGGTTGGGTCTAGCCTCTTAGCCCATCTAAAAAGGAAAGGGATATGTTACTCTATTTTCACTTTATTTATCAAATTCATTAACTTAATAGATCAAAGTATAAGTCAGTTCGTTGATCATTTTTAAAATTAAAGATTAAAAGATGTAAATATATAATAATATTATAATTTAAGTTATTAACACTTACAAATTAAATTTTAATTATTAGTTATAATAAAGTAATTTAACGTATAAACATAATAATTATTTTGATTTATCTAATTAAAGTTATTAATTAATTAATTAAAAGTTTATGAAATATTTCATATTATAAAATAAGTTTTTAATATATATATATATATATTAAAAAAAATTGAAAATTGAAAATAAATTAAAAAAAACTAAAAAAAAAATTAAAAGGTGATGATCGGTTCAAATTGTCTCTTAAATCCATTTTATACAAGATAGAACTATTACGAGTGACCTATTTTGATTTGATGATCCAATCTAACCTGATTTAAACAGACCTAATCAAAACGGGTAAAACACTTACGATAATCATATAAATTAGTTATATTAAAATTAAAACCTTTTATTGGTATATAAAGTTAATTACCTTGATTTTCGATGTGGTATTTTTTTACACGTTGTACTTTGCAAATATGTGCTAGTTGTGTTGGTATATTGCGTTTAAAAACATTTTTTAAACCTAAATAAAACGTCTCAATTTGGAAAGATATAAAGTAATGATTTACAGAACTAGGAAGTTTGATTTATTTTTTTTTAGCAAATATTTTATATGATCCTACATATAAAATCATTATATGACTTCTAAAAATTTATAAACTGTTCTTGTCTATATTATATATATATATATATATATATATATATATATATATATATATATATATATATATATAACCCCACCTATAAAGTATATGATTCCATATTGAAACACCAATTTCATGTTCAATCTGTGCATCAATCTAATACTAAAAAAATATTCATGCATTTCAAATACCCATTTTCACTCCAATTCAGCATATACACAAAATCTTCCAAAACTGAAAGTATAATATGCCAGAATTACTTCCTGTTTTTTCTTTTTTTAAGTCTTGTACACTTTTTAACATTTAATTAAATATTGAGTTATAATACATGAACCAATAACAAGCAAAATATTTTGAAGATATCTGATAATGTGACCTATAATATATTATTTTATTATTTAATATTTAATACAAAAATCAAATATTATTTTTTTTAACGGAAGTATTTTAAAGAGTGTATTATTGTATTCATGCTTTTTTTATTTTTTTTTTCTGTTTTCAGTTTTAATCCGTGTCAAAATTACCCATTTCTCTTTTTATTTTATTAATTTATTTTCTGTTTCTCTCTTCCTCGTATGTTTATACCTTCACATTCTGCTTTATGTCTATACACCTTCACATTCTTCTTTAAGAACCTGATTTCTTGACACTATAATTATATGCTTTTATAATTATAAAAAAGAAAAAAGAAAAAAAACAAAATATGTAAATTAGTTATATTATATGAATTTATTGTAGGGTGAGAGAAATAAAGTATAGACTCCAAAACTAGTTGAGCGTTGAAGTTTGATGAAAATTAAAATTTTCCATATAAAAAATCAAGGTTAATGTCTAAGATAAACTTTCATATTTGTACTATAAGATGCCTATAAATTCTTTTATTTCCTTTTGTGTTTAATATTAGCAATGATGATACATGGAATGGAAAACTTAATCTTATGTATATCTATTACCTACTTGATTTTTTTTTTATTTTTCTTTCTATTTTTACTCTTCTAATTTTATATTTTTTGACGTGATTTAGTATTGAACATTGATTTTTTTTTTAAATGAAAGATAACATTACATTAATCAATGTTCCATACTATTAAACTCCATTAAAAAGAACAAGATTAGAGTTAAATTACGGGAGTCAAAATATGATTTTCCTTTATCGGATCATATAACTCGTAAATCTATCACTTTTATTCTTTATAAATGTATACTAAGTGTGAATATATAAATGATTTTTGTTTAACATTACGAGTAGAGTAGTTGAGGATTTGAGAGAATATAGTATCCGAAAGGAATGAAAAGCTTTAGCAAGTAGTTAAGGTTTCGTACGCCATCTTGGATCATGCAATATGTTCCTTCCATCATCACCAACTCATCTATATCTTTCAATTCACCTTTCTTTCCTCATTTCTCGTTTCTCTTCCTTAACTAAACACAAACGCAAAACAACTATTTCATTGCAAAAATCACTCTCTCTCTCCCTCTCTATATCATTCACCCTCTGCACTTCACCTACCATAGTAACAGCCACGCTCCAATTTTTATATATAAAAACATATTCTTATCAAATAAACAAGGAAAGTACCAGGTGTGTGTGCTTTCAATGTTGTCTGCATCTTCATTTTCTTCCTAGCCACCATTCCTACAAGGAACTTTGCTTCTGCTCTTGGTTTGCTCAGATGGTGCAGTTAACTGTTGCTATCGACTAAGTTTGTATAAATTTCAGTTTTTGTTTCAATTTTTCACTCAGCTTTTCTTGCTTTAGTCAAAGGATCAAGTAACCATATAGAGCCACTTTGCTTTTCTGAACTAAAACAAGAAGTTTTACTATCATCATCTAGGTTTATATATCTCATTCCTTTTCTATTTATATGGGGTATCTGCGTCGATGCATGTGGGTGTTTCAAAAGTGCAAGCTATTATATATAAGCATATCAAGTGACATACATGTATATATATATATATGGAAGCTTGAAGGAACAAATCAAACGAATGATTCAAATGAAAAAATAATTAAAATCATCTGGACCGTGATGTAATGTTGTAAAACTAAGATTATAACTCTTCTCAACTCCTGTGATGTTCTGACATAGATATGCATCGTACATATATATCACATTATCATATAATTAACACATGTTTATTGTTTTATATGTACAAGAATATACTACACATAAGACACAAGTCAATTCGATATCTGACAAACTCTCTTGATTGGTTTGGTACCTCGGTTGTGTCGGCTAGCCAGGGTTATTCTCAGAATCAATTTGCAAAGGTGACATGAACATGATCATGCAAAACTTGGTGGAAAGACTAAGATCCCTTGTGGGTTTGAACGGATGGGACTACTGTATCTACTGGAAATTGAGTGAAGACGAAAGGTTATACATGATTATCTGATTATTCTTATTTTCTTCTGTCTTTCTCTTCTTGTGTTCAATTATAATTGTTGCTATAGGTTTCTGGAGTGGTTGGGTTGTTGTTGTGGTGGCACTGAAAGCAACCAAAATGGTGGTGAAGAACATCTTTTCCCTGTGTCTTCTGTGGTTTCATGCAGGGATACCACTTATCCTCACCCCAGAACAAAGCCCTGTGATCTTCTTTCCCAACTTTCCACTTCCATATCCATAGATAATTCTGGGTTTGTATTTTTTCATCTTATAGAATTCCAATACTCCCTTTCCCTTTATCTATGGTGTTCTGTATTCTTACCCAGTATACTACAATCAACAGGATTTATACACAGACCCTATTAACAAACCAACCCAGTTGGGTGAACTATTCCAATAGCTTGGATTCAAGCATTTTGGATGTAAGTCAATTGTTTTATTTATTTTCATTTCATTCCAATCCAAAGGAATTTACTTTTTACATCTAAATCCTTACATATTGAGTTTATATATATTTTTGCAGGAAACAATGGGGACCCAGGTTTTGATTTCAGCGCCAGGTGGACTAATTGAACTGTTTGTAACCAAACAAGTACTGTCATATCATATGATATCATATAATATATACTTATGTGTTCTTGTTGGCAGCATTTATAGAATGTATAAATAGATTAAACTTTTTTTTTTTTCTCTTTCTCTAACAGGTGCCTGAAGATCATCAAGTAATAGATTTTGTCACAAACCAGTGCATTGAAGCGGTGAACCAGTCGATGAGCTTCAACATTGACGTGAATGCAATGAGCAACATGCAACCAAACCCACTTTTAGGCGATGAAAACGAAGGGAACAACAGCAGGAACACTCATTTTCACCCCTCAGAACATGTCATCACTATGGACCACCGCATCGGCATGTGCAGTTCTCCACTGAACTTCATGCAGCAGTTCAACTACAACCAGCTGAACAGAATGAAGAGCGATGCCTTTTCTGAAGAATACCAAGGTTCCTTCCTTCACGACAAGCAAACCAACCCAGAAGACGAGCACGACGCGTATCAGAAAAGCCTCATGACAACGGATTCACAGTACATCGAGTCTCTGGAGGCAAAAGAGAAGCAAGAGGAGGACAAGGAGTTGCTGAAACATGTTGTTGCTCGATCCGATTCAATGTCGGATTGCAGTGAGCAGAACGAGGAAGAGGAAGATGGAAAGTATAGGAGGAGAAATGGGAAAGGGAATCAGTCCAAGAATCTCATGGCTGAGAGGAAGAGAAGGAAGAAGCTCAATGACAGGTTATACAAGCTTCGTTCTTTGGTTCCACGGATCTCTAAGCTGGACAGAGCCTCTATCCTTGGAGATGCTATTGAATACGTAAAGGATTTGCAGAAGCAAGTGAAGGAGCTGCAAGATGAGCTTGAGGAAAATGCAGACACAGAAAGCAACTGCATCAATGGGAATAATGATAACAACAACAATAATAATAATAATAATAATCAATATGTGGGTGTAGGTGAACTGTGTCCAAACTCTGAACATGCTAAGGGCCAATCTGGGTTGCATGTGGGTACATCAGGGAATGGCTATGTATCAAAACAAAAGGAGGATGCAGCAGTGATTGACAAGCAAACCCAGCAAATGGAGGTACCTATATATACATATAGCACAAAACCCACTTCAATTGTATGCAAAAGATCATTACTTTATACTCTATCATGACTAATCTTTACGTTTCTTGTTCTAGTTTAGAGATACGGTGTTATGTTTTGGATATAATTGTAAGATTTGGGTAATTGCAGCCGCAAGTGGAAGTGGCACTGATAGATGGGAATGAGTATTTTGTGAAGGTGTTCTGTGAACACAGGCCTGGTGGGTTTGTGAAGTTGATGGAGTCGTTGAACACAATTGGCATGGATGTGGTGCATGCCACGGTAACCAGCCACAAGGGTCTGGTGTCAAATGTTTTTGAAGTGGAGGTGATTAACTTAGATGTTTTCTTGTATTGTGTCATGTTGAGCAGAAAAATTACATGGTTATTCTGTTTTTGAATGTTGAGCAGAAAAAGGACAATGAAAGTGTGGAGGCTGAAGATGTAAGAGAGTCGCTGCTGGAGCTGACGCGGAACCGTTATAGAGGATGGAGTCATGAGGTCACAGCAACTTCAGAGAATGGTGTGGGAAGGGATCAACACCAGATACCATCCTATTCCCACCATTTTCATACTTAATTTCTTTATGTTAAGTCTTTTCTCATCAACTTTGTTATTCAAATTTTTAATAACCTTTCATCAGTTGTATTGATGCAAACTTGTATAAACTTTAATCACTATATTATATGAGTAGAATCAATGCATGAAAGGATGTAGCAGAAGAAGACTCTTTTTTATGCTTCATTTGTGAGTGACAGTAGAAATAAATAATCAAATCACATACGTAAGACAAATTCACCAAAAATAATAGTTGAAGAGAAACAATCCTAAAGGAATAGAATTGAGAAATACTCTCCATCTTTGAGATACAAAATAAGTGGTACAAGAATTATCCAAAGGAGCTGGTTCAATTGATGGTGGTTGCATCATTTGCAATGCACCATCTTTGACTTCAATTCCAAACCTCATTCCTCCATAGCAGTGCCCTGCAAAGTTGCAGATGAACCAGTATTTCTTCACCTCACTCAGAGCCACTTCATCTTCTCCACTCTCATACTTAGCCAACACTCCACTATCTGCATCACACGATCTGAAACTCTCTTCTGTCACTTCATACACATTATGTTGCCCTTTAATGTACCTGAAAACTGAACCAAAACAGCACCAGAAAAAAACTCAATTGAAAGATGATAACATCATAGGAATGAATGCCTTGAAAAGAAAAGACAAATGTTGAATGAGATACCAAGAACATCACCACGGCTAAAATTGTATCTCCCTGCCCATGAAGCATAATTTGTTTGGCTACTACTCCATTCATCTTGGTCACCAACAGTGTAAACACTAGCCATGACATGCTTCAAGGGAAAAGTAATGTGCAAAACAAAAATTGAGAGCATGAAGGTGCAATTTTTTAGAAAATTTGTAACCCCCATGTCTGTGAAAATATAAGATGTCATTAAGTAGCGGCTGAAATGAGGGTGGATATAGTCACTTTGCTTGTGTTTGAAGAAGCATTTCAATCTAATGTGTGAAAGTGTGAAGTTTGTTCTGTCATGATTTGGCATTCAAAAGATGCTACCATTACAAAATGTGCATAATAAAATACAGAAAGAAAGTGCCTAATGGACCAAAAAACAGACTTCAAGTTTTACAAGCTGGCAGAATGATTGTTAACTTCACACCAAAGATACGTTATGTATGTGTTGTAGTTTTTTATGAAACTTTAATGGAAAAAATTAGTAATTAAATGCTGATGGTGGAATTGATTCCCAAATATTATGGCTTCAGAGTTGTTGAAATGCTGCTGCAAACTTAAGAATTTATAAATGAGTTGTGGAGACTCATGAGTCAATTATATTTGTTGAAATGACAACAAGTTATTTTCAGAACTAACAACCAAACATGTTTTCCAACAACTTAAAAATGTTTTCCAACAACTTATGATGGTAGGTGCGGATGTTCTGAAAAAATGGATCTTTATGATATGAAAATGACAAGCACTTCGAAAACTCTGAATCTACTTGCTCCCCAATTTTATCATAATTTGCACTTTATTTTCTACCATGCATTAATTTTTCACTACCATCCAAATCTAACAGACTTTTGTTACTCTATCTAGTATTATTTAATGTAAGAGCGAATCATCATTGTAGTCTAATTATGTCAAATAATAGTTTTAGAAAAAATATAATTATTTTCTTACCTAAATAAGAGTTAGTCTCCACATTAGTCTTCAACCCTATTGATGAATAAAGTAAGAGAAACCAGTGAATCCAGTTTAAGTGCTAATTCATGAAGCTTACCTTTGATTTGTTTATACAATTTAATTTAATGGTGGAAGCAACTTGAATAACTAAAAACAAAATCAAAAGTTCAATTTTGATGGATTTTTAGAAGAATTTTCATCAAGGAATTCAACAAATTTGAGTTCAATTCACCAGAAATTTGATACTATCTTTAACTCAAAAAAATGTTAATTTGTGTTTTTTTTTTTAATCTTATCTGATGCTAAATTTTTTTCAATTTTATACAACATAAAACTAAACTCGTGAATCTTTAAAAAGAATTCACTGGAAAGATTCAACAACTATAAAAACCTGAACCAAATCTACGTGACAAAAAATTATATTACTTTTAACCAAAAAATTTAATGTAATGAGTATATGATTTTTTTTTTTATATATTATGCACCTTTCTTATTTTTATATAATATAAGATTTAAATTAAAATTTTATTTCCAACAAAATTCTTAGATTTCTACTAGCCGTTGGCAACCTATTCTTTTATGGATTAAGCATGTCCATCAATATGATCGCAAGAGTGATCACCATGTGTGGGATGCATTAAGTGGCAACACATCAGTTTAAAAAGAATGCATTATATAATTATCTTAAATTTTATTTGATTCCTATTGGTTGTTATTTTTTTATAACTTTTTCTTTTAATTGTAATTTAATTAGTTTAATTTTTTCCATACATTTCCTTTGTTATTTGTTTATTTTATCCGCTAAAAAACAAATATAATTGTTCATTTAAGTTATGCTTGATGGACATGTTAGAATGGGACACATAAAACATGTGAATTTTATTTAATGTTCGGTGTGCCAACAAATTAAAAAGAAAATACCTATGCACTTTAGTTCCATTAAAAGATTTAAAATACCGAGAATATAATGAATACATTATTTCATTCACTCACTTAACTCTGACTAATTTGTGAATGAGAAGAAGAAAATGAGTAAAAATACATTAGTTTTAGAAAAATAATTGAAAATATGATAAGATAAAATGTTTTTCTTAATTAAATAATTGTTCATTTTCTTTAGTTCATATTTCTTGAATTTATAATTTTTAGGAATAATTTTTCTTGTAATTTAAGGAATGCAAAATAAACAAGAAGTATATACCAACAGTGTGAAGTTTTTAATCAGTTGGTTTACTTCATTTCTTCTCTTTCTCTATTATTCTATATATTACTTGGTTTATTAATTTCAAAGTATTATTAACTGTTTTGATACTAACGATAGTGCTACACGTATTTTTCAATTCTGGTTAACTTTAAGGGGCAAGTGAAAAAAAAAATAAGAAGTTTCTTTTTTTTTAGGTTAAAATATCTTTTTGGTCCCAATTTTCGTCAAATTTTTTCAAATAAGTCCTAATTTTGGTTTTGTGTTCAAATAGGTCCCAAATTTTGTCAATTTTGTTCAATTGGGTCCCTTTTTTGCTAACACCGTTTAAATCATTAACGGCCATGAACAGTGACTGCCACGTGTCATTTCATGGTTTTTTTTAATTTTTTTAATTTTTTTAATTTTATTTTTAATTTTTTTATTTATTTTTAATTTTTTTTAAATGTACACGTGTCAACCCAGGAACGTGCCACGTGTCCCTTCGTGGTTTTTTTGAATTTTTTATTTTATTTTATTTTATTTTATTTTATTTTTTTTAAATGTCCATGTGTCAACCCAGTAGTATGCCACGTGTCAAAGTCAATATTCTATATCCAATTTGGTCCCTATATTTGGTATTTTTGTTCAATTAGGTCCCAATTTTTGTTAACATTAACCAATTTGGTCCCTATTGAAGATGTGACCAAATTTAATTTTTATATCAAAGTTATAATGATGTTAATTTTAATATATTATATAAAAATATTTAATAAAAAATGTGAATTTTAATATAAAAAATAAATTTAGTTTTAATTTGGAGAGGGACCAAATTGGTTAATATTAACAAAAGTTGGGACCTAATTGAACAAAAATAACAAATATAGGGACCAAATTGAATTTAGAACATTGACTTTGACACGTGGTACGCTATTGGGTTGACATGTGGACATTTAAAAAAAATTCAAATTTTTTTTTTAAAAATTCAAAAAAAATTCAAAAAAACCACAAAGTGAAACGTGGCACATTCCTGGGTTGACACGTGTACATTTAAAAAAAATTTTAAAAAAAATCATAAAAAAAATAAAAAAACCACGAAGTGACACGTGGCAGTCACTGTTCATGACCGTTAATGATTTAAACGGTGTTAGCAAAAAAGGACCCAATTGAACAAAATTGACGAAAATTGGGACCTATTTGAACACAAAACCAAAATTAGGATTTATTTGAAAAAACTTGACAAAAATTGGGACCAAAAAGATATTTTAACATTTTTTTATAAAGCATTATTTTCACTAAAAATATCTATATTCCAGATTATCTACTTTCTTTTATGTCCTCTAACTTTAAATGTATTTTTATATTTTTCTTAACACGGTCTAAACACTATTTCTCTCTATGCTATTCAACCGCTTAGAGAATGAACATTTCAACATTGTCTAAACTTATGAATATTTTTCACGTTAATTCTATTCAAAAATTTTGTTATAAACTTAAAAATGTTATTATTATTTTTTTCTAAATATCTTTTAACATAATATGTATTTAAATATAATATATCACTATAAGAAAATCTTGAATTAGAAATCAATTTTAGAAATAAAAAATAATTAGTCATTATAATGATTAATTTAAATATCAATTTACAAGATTGAAAATTATTTGTTACTAAAATAGTCACTATTATAAATAACAAATTATAATTTGTTACTAAATTGATCACTAATTAATTAGAGATTAATTTACAAACTAATAAGTCATTTTTGTAGCCAATACCTATTTAATTAATTTGTAGTGACCAATTTCCTTTGATAATCAAAACCATGGTAATTACTTTTAAAAATCAATTTAGTAACTAATCATATTTTTTTATTCATAATAGTGATTGTTTATAGTAACCAATAATTTTTAATTTTGTAAATTAATGATATCTATATTGGTCAGTATAATTAATAATAATTATTAATCATTAAAATTGACCATTGTTTAGATGAAATTTTCTTATAGTGTATATTTACTAACATAAAAAAACACACCCAAAAAATCATCAAATGCACATATTTAAAACTAGTTTACTTAAAAAATAGATGCACATGGTGTTTGTTTTCCACTAACAAAAATAGTAGAAACAAACTATCCATCCACTAACAATAAATGTACAAATTCCTAATTTATTATCTACTACTCTATAATACAATCACACTTTTATGTTTTCAATTTTACACACACCGATGATTTCTTTAACATGATTTTCGTTTAAATTAGTAGACATAAAATATAAAATAATCATACATACATTTTACTTGATAAATATGTAAAATTTAAAATGATATAATTATTAAATTTTGATTCATTTACATAAGATAGTAGAGTAAAGAATTAAGGCACATTTGTTTAACTAAACGCATATTGCATATACAAGTTAAAATTTGATATTATTTATATCTCTCTACACATTACACATGTTTTCTTTTAACTTCAAATAAATAATCTTTAAATTATACTTTAATTTTAACCATTTATATTTAAATTGTTTTATGGTAAACTTTCAAATTCTAACTCTTCATCCCAACTAAATAAATCATCAGGTTTTACTGGACATGGTGGTGAATTTAGTTTGAGACGAAGAAAATAACAAATATTTTTATAATATTTCAGAAAAATCGATAGATAAACCCAAAAAAATATGTATGTAAATTTGAAATATAAATTTTGAATTTACTTTTTTTTTTGTTATAATTTTTATATTAATATAGATTTAGATATTTAGACATAATTAACATTTTGTTTTTCAGATAAGAGATTTCTTAATTTTGGTTTTCATGTTTCTGACTTCCAGTCGACAGATTGGAATAAATTATTAAAATATTTTTAATAGTAAATAATATATAATAATATAAATTAAATTATATAATAATAACAAATTTATAATATCAATAATAAAAAATAGTAATAATAATTAAAATAAATTTATAAAATAATAATAATTTGTATTAATATGAAATTATAAATAATAATAATTAAAATACATTTGTATAGTAAATGGGGATAAATGATTTATAATCATTATTTGTATACAGTTAAAAAAAAACTATGAATTATTTGACCCTATCAATACAGATGTGAATCATTATTTTTTAGTGGACACAAAATAAACAAATGTGCAAAATAAATAAATATAACATTCACACAAAATAAACATGGATGTGCACATAAAATAATCATGAACATTTGCACAAAAAACAAAATAAATATGAACATACAAATAAAATAAACATGGGAATAAATTTAAACTATGAGAATTGTTTCATAATATTTATACATATAATTTATATATATATATATATATATATATAATATCAACTTCATTGTGATATATTTTTTTTTAATTGATTGAAAAATATAAGAAAGTATAGCCTAAATCAAATAATAGTAAAATACACCATAAAACAGTTGAAACTAAAAAAAAAAAATTAATTTGAAAGTATTGGTATGCTTTTTTTTTTTTGCAAGCTATATTTTTTCAATTGACATATGTTATGTTTTTTATTTATTTATACTAAATAAGATGTATAAAAACAAAATAAATAAGATGTAACACCAATTTAATAAAATAAAAAATAAATATAAATTTGATTACTTTTATTTTCAAGATGTATATAATGATTTTATTAAATGAATTTTTATTATTTGTTTATGATTTTTTAAAAATATAAGTTACATCCAAACTAGAGTGGTTAATTTAACATATTACTTATGGATATTTTAATTTATATTACAACGAGTTTCTTTATATTAGACCTCGGAGGTAGAAAAAAAAAATAGTAACTTACAAAACCTTAACTTAAGAAAACAAAATTAGAAATCTAATATAAACATGAAAATTAATAAAAATAATTATTTCAGTTAATATTGATTTACTATTAAAAGTGCTTTATATTTTTAATTTATTTTACATATGAATATTTTTACATTCCACTTTTTATAAATTTATTTTCTCTTTTTTATTTTTTGTAATTTTAATTGATCAATTCAACCTTAATAATTCAATTCACTAAGATTAGGAAAAAGAAGAGATTTGCTATAAAAATTTATAACAAAATAAAAAAAAACTAAAGTTAAAAATTGGCTGGGTGTTTTTCCTGATTTTACAATTGGACCAATCCAAATTAAGTATCGGATTGTCCCATCCAAAAAAATATAAGTGCATTTGTTTAGGAGGCTATTTGCAACTGCCAACACTATCAGTCCTCCGTATTCATCACCATCTTGTATCAATCTAAACTAATTTACACCATTTTAGTCCATGTCTATTATCTTATTCTATGTTTCTTATCTCATTGTTTTCTTTTATGTTCATGAGTTGTTGTTTAGTATTCTACTATGATAATAATTATTCCCTTCATACTTCATATGAATTGAAATTCCTTTTATATGAAATTTATATAATAATAATAATAATTTTATTTATATAGTCATTCTTTGATTTATATATACATCCTATCATAAATAATAATTATCCTCAGCTACTCTGTAACTATAATATTATAAAAATTAATAAAATAGTATTTTTTTTATAACTTTTTTCTATATTAATTCATTATAACGTTAATATAAATTTTAATAATAATTTTTATTTTAATAAATTTTCTGATATCTAAAGTTTTTTAATTATGTTATTTTTAGTGTAAAAAAGTTAGAGCATTTGGTTCCACTTGTAATCTATCACCATATGAATAGAATTTCTCAATTTATGGTAGGCATTTAATTTTCTATTTTATCCTAAATTATATTTTAAAATTAAAAAAGTTATAAGACTAAAAATATATAAAGGGATACCTTCATTTGATATAAAATCTTGTATTTCTATTTCACTCTTAATTTTATTTATTGTTATTTACTTAAAAAATAGAAGCACCTCATTTATTTTCCACTATAAAATAGTATAAACAAATTATCCATCCACTACAAATAAGTGTAGACATTCCTAATTTTATTTTCTGCTGCTCTACAATACAATCACACTTTTAAACTTTTATGTTTTCACTCCTACACAACACATGTTTCTTTTTCATTGAAATTTGTAGACACAATAAAATACAAGTAACATAAATATATTTTATTTAATAAATGTGTAAGGTTTAAATTAATATAATTATTAAATTTTGATTCATGTAGAATAAAGAATTAGTACACATTTGTTTAAGTAAAACGTAAAGGATATTAAATTGTTTATATCGATTACTTCCAAAAAATCTAGCAATCTCACGTCTTACAAGTTAAATCTAATATTATTTACATGTTTATACTAACTCAAGTATTTAAACCGTGACGAAACCAACAAAACTTCAAAAGAAAACTCAAATGCACACAATAATAAGACTCTCACAAGTTTATTTTTATGCTATCTCTCTAGACATTGAAAGTTTTCTATTCTCATTATGAGGAGACATGAAAACAGTTAGCAGACAAAACAATAGAGGTGGTGATGCAAAGGAGAAAAGAAATCCAGGAACAAAATTATATTATTTTCAGCACAAAATATCATGATTTGTGGAGGATCAAAAACATTAAAGTACTTTGGTTTTTATGCATCTTAACTGGTCAAAGAAATATTAATACCTTTGTCCCAAGTAGGGATTCTGATAAATAGTAATTGGACAGTGGAATAACACTAAAGGCACAAACACGAAGTGTCATTACAAAAGAAGAGGGGCTTTTTCAAGTATATTCAATTCATGGTATCTTGAGAAACAGAAGATAAATCAATCAATCAACCAATCCAAGACAATCAAAACTTTAAAATACCTGTGAAAATCAAACTCCGACTCCCACCACCCTCTCCCCATATATAAAACAACGACAACGAAAGCCGTATCTCATTAAGGGACGTTGGTTGCATGGATCATACGATGCCATTTGGCTCGTTTAATCCCAGATATAAAAGAAATAAAAAATTGTAAACAGTGTACAAGTTAGTAACCAACATTGCCTCCCCTATTACAGCTCATCAAAATCAAGAGGATATCCAGCCTGCTCTATCAGTAGTTGCTTCTCTCTCAACGTAATATAACTCCCACCACTTATGTTCCTTCAAGCTCCTAGAAGTAAATTCATCTTTTAAAGGAAAATGAATGGGTATAAATGGTAGAAATCAAAATAATGACAGTATATGACAACCTCCACACTTGTTTGTACCTTCAAATATTTTAAAGTTGGGCAGAGCCAGCAGACCAAGTTGGCTTTACGGAAGTAATGTATCATATCACCATAATTTCGCTACAAATCTTTGAGATGCCTAAATTCCTCGCAATCAGCTCCAACCTCACTAAGTGACGAGAAAAGCTTTGGCACTATCTTGGCTAACATCAACTTGAAACCCACAGAGGTTGAATTCTGACCGCTTTTTTCACTTACGGAGGCATCTCTAGTCAAAGAGCCAATCAAGCAACCTTTCATATATGCATCACAAGCCTTAAGGATGTTATGGCCCCTTCTCCTAAAATGTTCTTTGACAAGCACTTCAAAATCCTGGAGTCAAATATACCTCACACAGCTCAGAATCAATCAACAGCTGTCTCAACAACTACTAGAGTACACGTGAACTAATGCCAATGAAACATGTAAATGTTGCAATAACTTAAACAAATTCATACGCTCATTGAAATAATCATATTTTTTTCGAAGCTCTCCTAGGAAATTAGCAGAAAAAAAAAAACATATATTCCCAAAATAAGCTAATCAAAAACATGTGAGTTCAACAAAATACCCCTCTGCTTCTTTGTTAACAACCCTGTTATTAACCTTTTTAAGGAGTTTCAGTTTTCTATAACGATACACAAACTGTATGCACCCTCAGTCTACAAAAACCGAGTATGCACAATGTAATAGTGCTTTAACTAATTAACTAACCATGATAAAATATGAACAGTTCAATAAAATGGATAGGACAAAATAAAATATTTTTATCGTTGTTCATAATTACCTTGGGAGGTTTCCTCATAAGATACATCATAGTCTTGCAGTTAAGTAAAAAGGTATTCTCATTGTATGACAATGAATTCTTCTCTCCTTCGGCTGTCCCAATCTGCTTATCATACCCAGCTTCATTGAAGTAAGGCTTAGAATTGAGTACTAAACCTTGAAGTGAAACCAGGACTTGAAGTATGCTAGAGGATTTTGGATCCCATACTTCATTTCCTCTGCCTGTCCATGTATTCAGAAGGCTAAGGCAAACCTTCCCTTCCTCATACAAATTAGGGTTAATTCGCCAGCCACCAGAATGATAGTATGCAGACTGCATATCATTTGAAATCCAGATAAAGAACATAGAAAATGCATGAGATATATCTCATTTGGATTAAATATATACAAATTGAATGTCATTGACTGTTAAATCTTCGCTTTCGCTTTCTTTGGTGGGAGCATATTAAATTGGCCAGCAAAACAGCTTCAAGATAAAATTCCTTACCGGTGGAACATCAGGGTATTCTGGCGGAAGGTGAAAATCAAAGAAAAAGAGTCCATCTTGGTAAGGGGTTCCATATGGCCCTACAATAACTGCTCTCAAGAGATCCATTCTATCTTCGTAAACTCGTACATAGATTTCCTCTGTCAAAATGTTTTAAACAATAACAGTTACTAAAATGAGTGTACAGCTCACTAACACAAAACTTAGATGATCAAAAAAATATATCACTGACCAGGAAGGTTATTCTGCAGTATGTTCCAATCTTGTTGCACTTTCTTTAACCATTTTCTGTTGTTACTCTGAAAGCAGATAGAAATAATCTAGTGATTGCAGTATAATACAAGAAAGGAAACCAAATACAAAAGGAGGAAGCTAACATTTGAATAGATAAGTCTGCACATTCACATTTAAGATGCTTTTATAACACTGTTGATCTCTGGTTAGCTAAATATAAGAACCTAATCTACATTAATACTAATCTATAGTGATCAGTGTAAATATACAGGCCTGTGCATGCATATTAAAACATGCTGGCAAATAAATGTTTATAAAAAATATATACCAACTTGATTTTACAAAAGACTATAATTAGAAACCTTGTACAAAACTCAACTCCTTTCTTTGATCATCTTAAATTTAAAGATATACAATTAGAATTTAAATATTTATTTAAAAAAATAATTCAACTTATCTCTCCTCTCCCAAGTTTTTCCTTTTATTTCACAACCTTTGTTCTCCTCTATCGGCTGTGTAAAGCTCCCAGAATTATGCCAATTGTGACGATGATTGCAATTTTGTAGAAAGATTTGCAAAAAGTAGGCAGCCACATAAAGTATAAAGTATTTCACATGACGTCCAATACCAAAATGATAAAGTATAAAGATGTACACCAAGTTTGAATATGACGTCCTGTAGTGGGTTATTTTACAATCTATTTCTTTTCTTTCTACTCCGTGTTTTCTATGTTCTTGTTGGTCGAATTGTTTTGTTCTTTGCTACAAGAGAACAAACAAATAAAAGGAAAGGAAGGACTAGGAGAGACGAGAGAGCAATTTAAGAAATTAGTACTTCTAAAATAGATAATACATTTTAAACTACATTAATACCGTTAAATTTAGTCTGTTTCAAAAAGGAGTTGGCGTTTTGGTCTAAACAAATGGTGCAAGTTGCCACCAAGTTTGTAAGGGTATATTAACAGAGCCCCTAATATACAATAAACATGAAGTACTTTTTCATTCTTCCTTTTCCCTACTCTTATTAGAAATAAGGCAGCAGTAGTACCTGTCCATTTGCACCAATAAAATAGTGGTCTGATGGATCTTGAGTTATGTCAAAATGTTTCAAACTGCAACTCCCATCATCACTACTTGCAAGAGCATCTTCCTTTTTCAAGTCATGTAGGGTCTCACATGCTTCCAGAGTTTCAGTTGCGTCCGACGCAACCTCCTCATATCTTCCATTCTTATTGCCCGAAGTATCACCATTAATGGGAATAGGTCTCTGCGAACTAGACTCATCATTAACTACTGGTGATGGATGTTCATGCCCAGCTTTTATCTGCATGTCAATAGAATCCAAGTTCCTTGGGCCCCTTGAGAATATTCCACTGGCAAGTCTAGTGACAAACCGAAATGCTGCTAGGGGAACAGAAAGTGCAGCAGCCCTACCAAAATCATTCTCTCCACTTTCTTCTGCCTCAGAAGTAACACTGCTTGAGTTTTCCCTCTGAATATCCTGAATATCATCATAATATATATAATTTAAGAAAGGGGCTAATAAAATAACTACATTTTTAGTAGGCAGATAGGATGTCTATCACAAAATATTCAATGACCTTTTAAAATGAGATAATGATCACAATCACTTAAATTGAAATATTAAACAGACATTTGAAATTAATTACATTGCTGCTTGAGTACATAAAGGCAAGAAGAAAAAGAAGTGCAAGGCTGTGAAATGAAAACAGCCAAACTTTGCAAGATTGGGAAATCACAGTTTACTTATCTTAGATCTTTTATTAATGAGTGGAAGCAACTCTAGATAAGGATCAAAATAACAGTTTTTTCCTTTAGGCTTCCTCTCAGAAAGAAACAAGTTGAAAGATGGTAAGAATCATGGTCCAGGTGAAAAAGAGAAACAAACCTCTCTGGAATCCTCAAGGACTTCCATTTCATCATCATTAACAGTTTCCCAGCTTGCAGCATCACTAACTTCACTCCCAGCAGCAATTGATTCATCATCATCGTCTCGACCAACCACATAGATTGCTTGGGGTCCAACCTGAAAGTAAAGTAAATCATTGCAGTTCAAATGGAAAAAACGTATTATCAGACATGAAATGCCTTAGAAGAATATAAAGTTGATATATATGTATTCCGACCTCAATCTTTTATTTTGACTAAAATAAATTCCAGTAGTTTATGACTAAAATAAGCTCATGTACCAATCAATCTTTTATTATAATTATAATATTTGACTTCAACAAACAATTTCTGAATTTTATCTATCTGGTCTATAGTGTCTTGGTACATATAGGACACCTTTGAAAGCTTATTTGAGTGAGACTATCAGATGCATAAGCACTTTTGAAAGAACTTTCAAAAATAAATTATGTCCATAAGGTATTTTCATCTTATTTTAATAAGCCCTTCAAGATCACTTATAAACTCAGTTTTAGCTTAAAAGGAAACATTTTGATCGCATTTCTTCTCAGAGTTCTAAATAGCAGACTATAGTGGTGTAGCGAGATGGAAGGTCCCTGCCACTTCAAGGACCATTGCAGCTGGCAGTTCACTGTAGCAACTGTCAAAGGCAAAGTAGCAGTCGTAATGGCTAGGATAGCAGCACTGTCTCTTAATTCCAAAAGAGCAAATCTAAACACTAATTTTAAGGCTTGTTTGAAGGGGGAAATTTTTGAGATTTCAATTTCTTTCTATAACAATATTTTGCTTATAAAAGCAATGAAAGAGCTGTCATTTCTCACTTTCATTCTCAACCAACCAACCCTGTTTCCATGTACGACATTCCTCGACCAAAATTATCTCTCTGCCGAGCACTCTGACAACTGGTCTCTCTTTTCTAGCTAATGGCTTTTTCTATTTGACTATTGGTTTCTCTACCTCTGTTTACTCTTTATATTATTATTCTCTGACTCTTCTTTTTGAGAATTTTAATCAATTTATATGTAGTTATCCTACCATCCACTCTAGCAATTCTGGGGCAGCTACCATGCGTGCCTATCAAGGATTTAAAACATTGTTTCTTCTTTGAATATGGAAACAATTTATGCATAAGGGCCTAGTCGCCTAAATGATAAATACTTATTCAATAAGCTCTTAATTCAATTTACCAGAGCGGATCCTTAGTAGGTGTTTGTTTCAGGGTTTTGGTCATTTTTTTTACTTCTTGGGGGAATCATTAGGCTATATTACAATGGTAAATTAGAAAACAGAGGCCCTAAACATTTAAGTTTACTTGATCCTCAAGTTTGAACGTTCCCTCAATTTCAGTGAAGTAAATACCCAATAAACATCTCAAAGCAAAATTCTAATATAGTTGCCAAATTTTAACAAAAGTCCACCTGCATTACTCTTCAGAGCAATAGAAAGGAACCTTTGCTGATTGTAAGTATATTGTTTAAAGTTCTTGTAACAGTAAAGCACATAGTAGAATATTTTAATGACAAAGATATTAAAGAAATCCTAAGCCTCAAACTTAATTATAGAACACTTAAATTTTCACCAGGCATTAAAATAATTGAAGCATTTCTTCAGTTTGAATTGACTAAAATAAGATGCAATATATATATATATATATATATATATATATATATGTATATATATATATATATATGTATATGTGTGTGTGTGTACGGGGGTGGGGTAGAGAGAAAGAGAATAGAGAGAATAGCAGGAAATAACAAAAATGAGCATACCGTTGACACCATCCCATCAGCCCAAGTAACTTCAATATCACCATTCTTAAGGCCGGTTATATTTCCAACCCAAGAGAGGTCAGAAAATTGCGTAGAAGTATCAGTAGATGCATTTTCTACTCTATTAGCATCAGTTTGGATTTTTGCTTCTTTTTTAATCCCACACTCTTCAGTTTTCTGCTCTGATTTCTCAGTGGACTCTTCAACAGAAGCTGTTTCTAAATGTGCAGACACAGGTGTCAAGCGAACAACAACATCCCCATAGCAGTAATCATAATCTGGATGTCCCTCTAGCTCATACACACTTACAACTTCTTCACTGTCAAACTCTCGAGGATCTTCTGCTCTAGCAACCTTTTTTAACCACCTCACACAAGCTGTCCGCTCCTTCGCATTAACACTTCTCACCACCCCAACTCGCCTAGCTTCAGAAATATCATCACCATCATCAGAGGTCTTCTCTACCACATATTGTTCTGAAACGAATTCATGGTCACCAGGATTATCTATAGGAATTAAACTCGTAGAATTCAGTTCATGCCCTATTGTTCCATCCTGCCATGCAACATCAACTTTTGTTCTTGTGTTGGCAATCAAAAGAGCTTTCTCAAAACTTTCCTCTTTCTTTCGGGCCCTCTTTTCTTTCCTAATGACAACTTTCCTAATTTTCTTGCGGTGAAGAGGCCAAGCTTCATGGACAGGTTCCTTTGATACGGAGATAGAACTGCAGCATGAGCTAGAATCACGAGAAGGATTACTTTTCTCATGTCCATCATTCCCTTCCAAAGTATCAGCTGGATCAAGCTCCATGGTATCCTTATTCCCATTTGTTTCCTCAACAGTAGCTTCTTCTGAATCACACCCACTTCCTGTCTGATTGGAATCTAATTCATTGTTAGCAGAATCGTTAAGTTCCAATTTTGACATGCCTTTGTCCATGGAAGCTGAGGATGACAGTACTGATGAGGGTAATAGACACCAGTCACCCAATTGCCAATTTGCATGAGCAAAACAAGACAACAATTTTAAGTTTTTCGGACTCTGCTCCTCAGCTGGGGCGGTAGAAGAATATGGCCCATAACCTGCAGATGCTATCCAATAAACAAACACTGATCCAACTGTAACTTTAGTCACTGTACCTTCCAACCTATTAGCTTTCCACAAGCCAGACAGCCATCTTGAATTCTTGAAAACTGATGAGGAGCTCGCCCTTACCCGTTGCCCTGGGTAATAGGGAAAATGCCCATCTTCAACAATATTCTTAGAAATTGGTTTAAGATTCAATGGATCTGCTTTCGAGACTTTACAAACTGAACCATCATCAAATAAGACAGTTACATTATCCAAAACATCATCGACTCTGCCTAGCCAGGGCCCAAGCACCACATAATCACCAACAGTGAAATCCCTAATACGCTGTATGTTTTTTGATGAGACATCTTTTATTATAGAGCCATCATGGGACAGCAGATCCACACATATATTGACATCAACCACCACACCCACTTGCCCAGTAGGGTCTGAAGCCGCAGCAACAAAATCACCGTGCAAAAATCCACGATCAACAACTTCAACGTCACTGAAATTTTGAGTGGATTCAGATTCGTCCATCCACAGAACACGCAGCTGATCAGCCAGAAGTGCATCGGCTTTACAATGCCCAGCAGAAACATTACTTTCAGAATTCCTGCTAGCATTATTACTATCATCGCCTTCCTCACCATCACCATCCTCATCCTCACTGTCATTCTCGTCATCAGTGATGCTACTATCTGAATCTGAATCTGAATCACCGGCGACTTCTGTCACAATCCCAATCATGCCACTGGTATTATTTTTCACAACATCTTGTCTGTAGATATGTGATGTATTACTTTTCTTAAAAAAAAAGTCACTCGGTTCATTAACTTCACTACTTTCAGTATTTACACATGGATTGCTATTGGCAGACTCACTGGGAATAGCACCTTGGTTCAAAGAACTGCTAGCACAAGCATTTTCAGCAGGCTCGTCTTCAGCAAGCGCTTCATGCCGTTGAACTCCCATCTACAATCATAACATGCCAATGTGAATAGATTGTCATTCAAAATTTGTTATTCGCCTTAAATTCACATTTGAAACAAATAAACAGCGGGATTTTGAGAGCTTCTTTACTGGAAAAAGCTCTGTATATGCAGTCGAGAGCTCTCAAAGGAACTTATAGTCTGAATCCAAACAAACCCTTTATGGTTTACTAAGTAGATAGGGCAAAATCTATGTTTCAGCTAAATAGTAACAAATGTGAATACTTAAAACAATTTGAACAAAATGGTTCAAAGAAAATTTGGTGCTAAGAAACAAAATGAGACATAATGCCAAAAAAAAGGAGAAAAATAAAGAAAACCACATTGCTCCCCCGACTGCCATCAACCCGTCAACAATCAAAAGGTACTGAATCTGAAATCACACGCGGAATCAAACAAAAACACGGTTCTGCTGCCCATTGCAATCCAGTTTACGAATTCAAATTCGCACGCAGAGGGCATAATCAATAAACCCTTTCAGCTCAATCAGACAGCGTCAAAATTAGCAGTATCCAAAACCAAGATAAAAATCAACAGCTAAACGCGTATTAATATACCCTAAGGCAGCTCAAACATTGAAATGAATGAAAACAAAGGGCGCAAAGCACGCAGCCAAGTTGATCGAAAATGGAAACCAAAAAAATAAAAAAACAGAAGAAAGAAGAAAGGAATGAGCTATGCTTGAAGCTTGCATCGGCGCCCCGAGAGGTTAATCGTTCGAGGAACAAATTAAAAGATAGAGAAACGAAGAGCGACGCTTAGCAACAAATTGAAAAGAGAGGAGAAAGAAAATCCGAAGTGGTTGGAAGCATACCTTGCGAAAATCAAAAACAGGTTTGGGCATCAGATGAAGACGACGACGATGAGGAAGAAGAATATGCAAAGGACTCTGCACAGATGAACGAGTATTTGTTGCATAAATGGGGGCAATTTCGTCGTTTCACCGAGGTAGATTCTGCTTCCATATCCAGCTATCTGTCAACCCCATCATCACCGTTCGTTTTGAAGACCACATCAAAACTATTCAGATTTCATTTCATACTTCTTTCTTTTTTACTGAAAAAAAAAATCTAGTTTATTTATAAAATTTAAACTCAGACTAAATAATAAATAGGGTTAAATATGTTTTTTTCTTAAGTTTTAGTAAAATTTAGAATTAGTTTTTATTTTTAGTTTTGACCAATTTAGTTATTCATCTCTAAAAATATATGAATTTAGTTCTCTCAATTAAATTTGATTAAGTTTATCTAACGTTTCAAGCGTATTTTTATGATAGTATTTGAATTGTTTTCACCGTTTGACATATTTTTGTTTTAATGTTAACTCAAATATTATCATAAAATATGTTTAAAATGTCAAATAAACTTAATAAAATTTGGTAAGAATGACTAAGTTCACACATTTCTAAAAATAAAAAACTAAATTAGTATAAAATTTTAAAAAGTGATTAATTTCAAAATTTATTTAAATTTAAAGGATCAAAAACATATTTAACCCTAATAAACACAGGTAACAAAAAATTAAAATAGAAATAATTGTAAATTAAAGAATATGTATATTAAATTTCCATTATCTATGTTTAAAGACCTATTAAATCGAACAAATAGAAAAGACAAACTAAAATACATTTACAAATATTTTATTTAATATTGATATAAATTATTTTTAAAAAATTTCAAAAATACCAACTGTGAATAATGTAACTCTTTTCCCCTGTTAGCAAAAAGAGAAAAAACGAAATAAGACGTTTGGTTGCGAAGCAAAGTGATGAAAATGCGAATTTAGGTGGAGCAAGTTTGAGAATGCTGAAGATTGTTTCCAAAGTAGTCTTTCATTCCAAGAAAATGCCTAATTTTAATGCCTAACGTAAGGTATACATTGATTTAGGTCAAGTCACGCAAGCTTTATCTCTTGCTTTTCTTCCCCTTTTCAAATTCAATAATCCTTTTCTTTTCTTCGTCTTCTATATACTAAAATTAAACTACATTTATCAAAGTTGATATTGGATTTATATATTATATATTTGTATAGATAAAAAAATCTAAAGAGTTAATTTTTAAATGCATTAAATAATGTCACATGTCTTTTCATTCTATCTATTTGGATAAGATTGTGATGTGGTAGTCGATTATACAAATGAGAATGTCTCTACGTAGAATATAAACTAATTTTTCTATGATTTGAATTAAACATAAACTATTTTTTTTTTAACGATCTTACCAGTTTCAACTCATAGAAATAGTCATTGGTGTAGTAGGTACATTTCACAGAAAAAATTAAGCTTAAATATATTTTTCTCCTTCAATTTTCGGTGAAAATTGAAATTAGTCTTTTTTTTTAGATTTTGGTCTAATTTAGTCTTTTAATTTCATAATTACTTAAATTTAGTCATTTCAAACAAATTTTGTTAAGTTTATATAACCTTTTAAACGTATCTTATGATAGCATTCGAGATGTTTACATCGTTTGACACATTTTTGCTTTAATATTAGTTAAGAAACTATCGTGAAATGCATTTAAAACGTCAAATAAACTTAACAAAATCCGATTAAAATGACTAAATTCACACAATTTTAAAGTTGAGAGACTAAATTGGGTCAAAATTTCAAAATTAAGCTAATTTCAATTTTTACTAAAAATCGAGTAACAAATACATAAATTATATATTTATCATTTCATCTTAATCAGAGGTGTTGAGTTTTCCACAATCAAAATCTGACTTCTTCAACAACAACTCAGCTAAGAAGTGAGGCAAAACTTTGTCCCTGACATGTGCCACCAATTTCAAATCACCTTGCAGAAGAAGCCCCAGAACATAAGATGTAACACTGATATCGATGCTTCTCCATCTTCTCTCTTTGGCATATTTCCTCAAGCTAGCTTCAATTTCCTTGTATTGCTCCTCACTCTCACCTTTTTTGCAGAATGCCTGAGCTAAGTATCTTCCTAACACAATCCCATCTTCCAAGGAACAACATCCACCTTGACCTAGGTCAGGTGCCATGGGGTGAAAAGCATCTCCAACAACACAAACATTGCCTTTGCTGATATTTCCTAACACAAGCTCCCACTGGTGCCTATATCTCAATGGAGATGTTAAGATATCTTCTGTTTCTGTTTTCTCTATAAAGCATCTTATATCACTCGGCATCTTCTCAAACTTGTTCAACACCAATCTCTTCATTTTGGCTGGGTTGTTCACTAGCTCCTTCTCTGCATCAGAAGTTAAATGTCATGTGCATATGAAACTTAGGACGCATCTCATAAATAGTGTGTATCGTGTTCGATTTGAACACAGACACATATTATGTCTGTGTTAGGTTCGAACACTATACCAACGAATACTGTAATCATACAAAGAATTCACCTTCAGTGGTGGGAGTCCAAGTGAAAAACCAATACACAGTTTTGTCATCACAAGGTAGAACACCCGATCGAAAGCCTTCTCCAAAGAAGTGCATGAAATTTGGTTGAAGGCCATGTTTGTTGGTCAACTTTATGTCACCCCTGATCACGTATCTCCCGGTAAAAGATGCCTCCTTGAAGCCCAGCCATTTCGCCACCACAGAGTTTATTCCATCACACCCAACCAATACCTTTTCAATTGCAAAACATCGTTACGTTGTTGGACTAGAAACTGTTTACACCCATCTCACAAGTTGCTTTTAAACTATCTATTACCTTGGTTTTTATGGTTGTTCCATCAGCAAGATGCACTATCTTGAAGAACCCAGATTCTTGAATTGCGACGACCTTTGACGAGAACCTAATCGTCCCACTTGGAAGTTCGTTACCAAGTGCTTCGATCATTAATTGTCTTCGAACACATCGAACTTCACCGTCTCCGCTGCATCAATTGTATGCATGAAAACAAACACCCATTAATTATGTGAGTAAAAACAAAAATCAATTAAGAATTTCACCACAATCAGGCACTGATGTAACTTTTGCCTTTTGGCCACAGTTGCTATAATCTAATCAAAAAGCATAGCAAGTTGGAGCAGAAATGTCAGCATTAAATGTGTATAGCAACTTTATTGATATTGCTAGTATTATTTTTACAACTAACAAATTTTTACCATTTTATACCTACTATTTTATTTTTCAATCTCTATATCTTTTTTTACAAATACAAAAATTAAAATACTCTTAAAAATGAGTAATCAACAGGAACAAATGTAAGAAAAAAAAAAAAACATTTTCCTATGACTGATACTGGTGTACTTACTGTTTTCCTGTTCCAATGAGGCTCAAGTTTGATGTTTGCTGGCCCATACTCAAAGATGTTGTAACATTCCTGCATTTCAAATGTCCACTACTTTAGCTTGTGTTTCAGAGGAAGAAGGAGGGAAATTAATTTCGTTAAGGGATGAGAGTGTGAAAGAAAAACGATGAATAAAATATTTTAAATTTAAAAATGATTAAAAAAATATTATACGCACTATAACGTTACAGATATTTTAAATGCTTAATTCTATATAATTAAAAAAATTTAATACACCAAAATTTCATAAAATAAAAAACATTATAGTTTCTCTTCTTTCTTTCTGCATGCAAACCAGCCAGTCACTTTTTCAGCTTTTGTATCTATCCGGTGTTGTCGTTCCTTTAAACTTAGTCATACATAAGGTGAATCATGAGTTAAAAAATGAACGTATATGTGTTAAAACATGATAGAACAGTCCGTATGAGTCAAAGTCACATATTGAATAAAATAGATAAAATTAAATATTATATAAAAATAAAGACTTATAACACCATTGTCCGTAAGACTAATATTTAGTTACCGTTGTAGTTGGAGATGTTGGTTACGAAGAATGTCTCCGACACCGAGAGCATCCAAGGCTTTCCAAGCATTTGTCCATGTTGTTAAACCAAATCCAGTGACCCTTAAACTATCCGAATATTCCAACACCAAACTTCTCACACCCAACCTGCAAAATCTTACATTAATGTTAAATTAACAAACATGGAAATGAATGTAAAATTGATGAAAAGGTGAAGTGTTTGAAACCTGTGAAGTGCCAAGGATGTTGCAAGACCAGCAATTCCAGCTCCCACAATCACAATGTTTTCAACCACTGATGATTCCATTGTTATACTTTTCTTTTCTTTCTTTCTCTTTTGTTAAGCTTGCCAGATATGGTGTTTTTGCACTTTCTTCATCAAAGCAAAATGAGCATTTAAATAGAAAAAAGTGATGACAATAGATTCATTCACCTTTGAGAAACACGTATAGCTCAGCCAGGTCACAATCCACTACAATATCAACAGGCTAATATTATATATATTTTTTCTGGCATGTTTTTCTTGGTTTATTTATTTGCAGAGTGAAGCGTACAAATTAAACTTCATTTAATAAACGCCGCCGAAAATCTTACGGAGCTTTTTTTTTTTCTTTGACAAATATGCATTTCAAAAACTAATTAATTATATTGGTAGACCTCACATTTACTGCATTTTAATATCCATACCAATTACATTTATTTGTTTTTCGAAAGCTACGTTAACATATCTGGACTCATGGATTCAAGTGTATATATATATATAATGAAAAATATTAAAAAAAAATATTGGTATCCCCGTATCCCCGAAAACTAAGTTGTGAATCTCTTATTCCATGACTATATCTAAATCGTAAAAAAGTGTTAAAATCAATATAAATATAACCTTTGTTTTTTATCGTAAATGCAACCATTATATATACTTAGTATTTTAAAGTAGCAATGACAAATTATAGCAAATTGTTAAAAAGGAGAATGAATATTTTATAAAAAAATAAAAAAAAAAAATCATATTGAAGACCATAAAGGGAAAAATAGAATTCTTATCTACAAAATAAAATGTTATTGTGTTTACAATGAAAACTATAATTAAAAAAAAAATAAAATTAAAATGAAATTATTATAGTGAATTGAAAACATCATCTTCACTGGCTCCTGGTTAAACTTAGTGTTTTTATATTTAGAGATATACGAACCATACAACAAGTCTGAATGATTCGCAGTAGACTGAATATTTAAATTTGTCCTTCCATATAAATCGATTCCTTCCATTTTGTCGTACGATTTTTATTTTTATTTTTGTATTATTATGTAATATTATTTATATGTTCTTTTAGTTATTATATTGTTAGGGTAAGTTTTTCTAAGACTAACTCAATCCTACAAAAATGACTTGTAAGGTGAGGTGGTAAGATTGAGTTAGACTTAAAAAAACTGCACTTTCTAACGTGGTATCAGAGTTAAAATATAAGGTGATTTTATAGTATATAAGTGAGGTGTCAATTTTACCTTATAAACTGATTTTATGGGGTTGAATTATGCTTAAAATTCACTTCTAATATATATTTGTAGTAAATTTTTATCTTCTTAAGAAATTATAAATAAAATTTTAAATTACTTTTAATTTTAATTTATACGCACCGACCTACCCCTCCACAAACTATAGAAACCACGGCTAGTCTCGTCAGAATAGGTCGACTTTTTTTTTTTCTGATTAAATATCAAATGGGCCAGACACGACAGGGCCGGCCAACCACTCAGATTTTATCATTCGCATATTTAGCTTTTATCTTATTTTTTAAAATTAATTACATATTTTTTATTTTAGTTTTAATTTTAATTTTCTCTAAACTCTATGCATCGTATATACATGTTTTTCTTCACTAATGAGTGGTCTCATATTAAATTTTTTTATTTCAAAAGGCCGTACTCACGTGTTCCACGCAGAAATGGACCAAACCTTTTGAGATTTGGAATCTTTACTTTCATTTAGGTTTAATAAATAATTACTTCTTTCTAAAAGTAACTCTCACTAGTAAGTAATACGGATAACAATTGGACCAACTTGTATCCTATTTAACTTTCTAACAAAATTGTATGAATTATATTGGTCCAAGACACCAACAATAGTAGTATAAATATAAATATAAATAAAAGTATATAAAAAATTTAATGTGATCCACACATCACACATCAATACATATACCATGAATAATAATATAAATATAAATATAAGTATAAAAAAATTAATGTGATCCACATGTCATATATCAAGACATATATCTACAAATATTTTATGAAAATATTATTATTTAAAATGTAACTTTTTTGACAAAAATTACAAACTTTTCATTTTTGTTAGATAAAATTGAAGTTTTTGTAGTACAAATTACAAACTCTTCTCATCTGCAAAAGTAGCAAACTCTCCAACGACACATAATTATCCCAAATCTTTTATACATCCAAAAGTCCTATTTAATGGGTGACAGCTCTACAAACAATTTTTTATTTTTTTTATTTCTATTATACTTTTCTGTTATTATCTTCTTCTTATTGCATATGGAATTATGATGAATATCCACTTAAAAACTTTCAGTTATATTTTAGTAAAACTTTTTCACAAAATTTTAAAAATATTAAGTAATTTCTTCTAAAATGTCAAATTAGTTCAATAGAAACATGATATAAATTTATAAAAATTTCATTTCTAATTTGCATATAGTTTAATTTAAAAAAATACATATTCCATTTTACATATTTTGTCTTCTTAACATTTATTATTCTTAATGTAGATTTGTTGAAATTGACTTTGAATAGCTGATGAATATCCAAAATCCGCAATGCTTGTATATAATAATATTGATTCACTCATTCAAGATCAGTCAAGTCACTGAAATGAGATAACTCTACTTAGACTTACGGGTCTGCTTTTGAAGAGTGAATTAGTTTGAATTCGTGGTAGTTAAAAATGGGTAGATTTGATTCTATCATATCTTAGATTGTAAATAATTTCATCTTTTTCTGCTAAAGTTAGTTCTATACTTTTGGTCTTTACGATAATTTTAAGGAACATGTTTCTTGTCAATAAAATTAGACTCAAGCTGTCATGTTATCGGTATATACGTTAAAGTGAACAAATTCAACTCATATGAGTTGACTTATTACAAGTTGAGTTAAAAATAGTTAATCCAATTCGGCTCACTTTATGGTAAGTTAAAAATTTTGTAATCCAGTTCAATCCATTACGGGTTGGTGGATTAAGTGGATTGATTCGCCAATTCACACAAAAAATAATTATTTATTATTTATTTTAAATATTCAAATATTTAAATAATTTTTTAAATAGTTCATGAGATGACAATCGCAGTAAAATATAAAATCAAGAACCAATGTTTTCATCATTCTTATCGCCAATATATAATGAATTGTTTCCAAGAAATTGTCCATATAATCCAAGAAAATATAAAGAATTAAAAGCATACTCTTGCAATACTTTAAATGTATAATATGTCACTAGAGTTTTAGTGATCAAGATCGTTAAGTGTTTATCTTTCTTTTATCAATGATATAACACTAATGAAATATGAGTTCAACCAATACATAAAGGATTGACACCACTTTTAACCAAAAATCTTAAAATAATGGATTTATGGTTATTCATCCTTATACTATGTGATGCTTAATTTTTTCATATTTACTTCTCGCGAGATTTAAACTCACACTTGGATTCCCTCAACAATAATAAATATTTTTATATAAAACAGTTTAAGTAATAAATATGTAAGTCTTCTTTCTTACCTATTATTCTTTAGGAAAATTATACTTTGACTATCGTCTTTCATTTCCTGACATAACTTAGTGTGGATCATTGATTTTTTTACAACAAAAAATAATGATACATTAATCAATAATTCACATTAAACTAAAAAAAATAGAAATTATAATATCAGAATGTACGATAGAGTTTCTGACATGAAAGTTGTGATTTTTTCTTTTATGTCACATGGAAAGATAAAAAAAGTTAGACATCAGAACAATTCAATTACCTATTTGGAAGTTATTAATGGCATTAGTCGCAGTAGAGTTTGTATATTTATGGTACAAAAATTAGGAAGCCATCAACATCACTAGTTTGTGTAAATTGGACTAAAAAATGGCACCAAGCTTATACTTTTTCTTTCGAAAGAGACTACTGCATATTTGTGAAGGGCTTAATTAGTAAGTACAATGATTAAAATAAACCAACCATTTCCTTAGTTTTTTTGGTATATATTTTAATGGTATTTATTTAGTTTTAGACAAACATATATATTTGGACACAAAAAATAGTCACGTCTATTCCAATTAGAACATATAGTGCAATTATTAACATCACTAGTGTTTATAGTTGAGTTTCTATTGTCATCATATAATTAAAATCACTACAAAAGTCATTTTATTATGATTATACTATGAAAATAAAGTTAACTATCTTTGATTATTGAAGTTGCGTAAAAGTTTGACTCTAATCTTTATATTGAATAATGTATCTATTTTACTACAAAAGTAGGATCTATTTATTCTAAACGTAATTAGAGTGACTTGCTTTTTATTTTATTTGTCTTTCATTTAAATAAGGATCAACTTAATTCAAAAGTAAATTAGATGACTTAACCTTGGCAAACTTTCCATTTTATTATAAATTATTTGCTTAAATTAATTAGATGATATATGTACTTAATTATTTATTAAAAAAATATTAATATCCTGCTTATAAATTTTGTTCTCCTTTTAGTTAATATGTATCTAATGATTATTTTATCACTTTTTTACTTTATTATTTTACAAGTAATAATAACTTGTTTAAAAACAAACCATATAAGGTGAATAATAACTTGTTTCACTTATTTTTATAATAAATAGATTGTAATTTATAATAATTTCCTTATAAAGAATTAAATGTATATGCTAATTATTAAATTAATCTTAACATTTAATTTAAATAAATATAAAAAAGATAAAATAAAGAGTAAATCATTTCACTTACTCTTTCTAAAATAGACGAGTTCTAATTTGTTTATATATATATATATATATAATTATTCGAAGTTAAATAACAAAATCTTATATGTACATGTGAATTTATGTAAATTTAAATTCAAAGAACGTAAATCAAAAGGTAGACACATTATCATAATTATCTAAAAGTGCATTGTCAAGTAAATAAATTATTTCCTATTACAATTAAAATCATTTTTTTTTCATGAAATTCTTAAACAAAAAATATATTTAACACAAAATAGAATAAAAAGGCTTTGAACATTACCCTTTCATCTAAATCACAATTTTCATGAAAAAATTCCACTTCAAATGAGCATACAAAAAAAAATAGAAAAATAATATTTTAACAATTAAATTTTAATAAATTTTTTACGATCTAAGATGGTATTTTTAAAATAATTTCTTTTTTTTATTTTTTCATATTTCAGAACTAGATACCTTAGATTATGAACAAAAATTGTAAAAATTTAGTTGTTAAAATATTATTTTTGAAAATAATATGTATCGTAAATAAATATAATTAAAATATATTAGTGACAACATTTTTGTGAATCATATAATGAAAAGTTGTTGTCCCAAAACGTGGCTTGGATTTAACGAAAAATCTTTTTAAATTTAATTAACACTATAAATTAAAATTTAAAAAAATAAAATAAAATATGTAATTATAAAATTATGAAATACAAAATTATAAAATTACAAAATAAAAAACTACAAAATTTAAAATTACAAAAAGTTAACAAATTATAAAATTATAAAAACATCTAATTTCATAATTATAAAATTATAAAATATATAATTATATAATTATAAAACTATAAAATTACAAAAATTAAAAATTATGAAATTGTGAAATTGTGAAATTATGAAAATATAAAATTATCAATTTATAATTAATTTAATTTCGATTTTTTATAATTTTATAATTCATAATTTTATATTGATATATTTAATATTTTATAATTTATTTTTAATTTTGAAATTTATAATTAAATTAAGGTTAAAAATAATTTTCGTTAAATACAATCAATATTTGATAAATATCTCGTTATCATGGTTTCTTATAATAAACTATTATTTGGTGATATGTGATGACATTTAAGTAGGGTAATAGTGCAAAATTACTGACAGATCACAAAACTAACAAATAATTAACTTCAAGATTCAATTGAAAAGTTTTAAAAGATGCATGACTCAATATACCACAAAAATTTATTAAGGACTTAATTAAAAATTCCAAAATTTATCGTGGATTTGTAATTGTCAATTTTAGTATGATTTAAAAGTAAACCCGATTTATTAAAGCTCCGGCTCACCCAGTTAAATCCGTATTGAACCAGGTTATCTTACCACTTCAAACATAAAAAAAATTATTTATCGAGATTATTTAGATTTTATTCAAAATTATAATTTAATTTTTAGGATGAATAATTTATTTATTGTCTAAAATAAGATAAAACAAATTTCTAAAAAAGTTTGAACTTTTGATTACATATTTAAAAATAAATGTTAGAGTGAAAAAAAAAAGTTATAATAAGCGAATCAGAGTTGACAACTCTCAATCCATCACACACAAAAAATTATAGCACCAAGAAATATGATTAAAACATTTGAGTGACAAAATTATTGTCTATAATGAAAAGACCTCCCAAAATGTGGCTTGGTACACAACCACAATTTCAACTTTAAGGAACCACCAAACTTGTATGGAGTGTATTGCTCTAAGAGATAATACATTATTTTTCCTCTCAAGCCAAATGAACCATATGATTGCAAACCCGAATTAACTTTAATACGCTTCAATAATCAAAGCTGTTATCAGAAATTATTGGCTAAAAGTATTTTGTTAAAAATAGTTATCACGTTTTAGATAAACAAAGTAGGTGTAATTTGACTAAAAACTAATCAAAAATCGTCTTTTCTTTTATTAATAAGAACTTATTTTAATGTTAATATTTTTTTCTCATATTTCATGGGAACTGGGTTGCATTGAGCCTCCTAATAATGTTTTATTCCTAATGAAATCTAAAATTAGAAAAGTAATATTTTGACACTCTAAGAAAACTATATCCCTTTTATATTTATTATAATAGTATATTAAATTTTAAATAGAAAAATAAAAATAGTATTATTTAAAAATATTAATTGAAGAGGAAAGGAAGAATGTCACGTTGTGGTTATTAATGAAAAGAAAGCAATGACATGACAGTGACGAAGATGTTTCGACTTTAGAATGACAACATTGTAAACGAGTTTAATATACATTCATTGTGTTACCGTTATTTTTAGGACCATAGTTATTTACAGATTTCATCTTTACCAACATACATTTATTTTATATTTTTCAAAATAATTTCTTACAAAATAAATTTTCAAATGTTAAAATTTTAAAGCCTTTCATAAAGACTCTATAGATATGTTAAATTTTTAACTATTTTGACAAATGTTGGCTGAAATGTTAAATTAAAAAAGTAACACTTAATTAAGTATAATTTCTTGAATACTCTCTTATTTATTTTAAAATATGTTTTTTTTTTTAAAGGTTGAATATGTTTTTATCCTTTAACTTTCGGTGAATTTTGAAATTAGTCTATTTCGAAATTTTGGACCAATTTAGTCCTTTATATTTCAAAACACGTGAATTTAATCATTTTAATCAAATTTTGTTAGGTTTATTTGATATTTTGTACGAATTTCAGGATTGTATTCGAGTTGTTTATACTGTTTGACATATTTTTGCTTTAATATTAAGTCAAATACTATTATGAAACACGTTTGAAATATCAAATAAACTTAATAAAATTTGATTAAAATGACTAAATCTACGTATTTCGAAAGATGAATGACTAAATTGATCTAAATTTTTGAAATGAACTAATTTCAAAATTCAGTAAAACTTAAGAGACAAAAAACATATTTAACCCTTAAATTTATATTGTTTAATGTAAAAATTTAAAAAAAAAAATCAGAGAAATACAAAAGAATAATATACATATATAAAATTTCTCTATAAAATCTTGATAGTGTCTCACATCTTCCTTGTTAATGTGCATTATTACTTATTTTACTATTTGCATTATTACTTAATAGTGTCTCATATGTAACACGTGATGATAATTAAAATAACAAAAATTTTATAACATCACACATCATTCTTTAGACGATGCATAACATTCTTACAAACATGAATTATATTCTTCATAAAAAATATGCTTTCAAAAGAATGTTGGTACATCAAATCCCTACACCTGTCACACTACTATATTAAGGTTCAAAATCTCGAATCAATTATTACATGGTTGGATACAAATATTAAAAATATTTTATTTAATAATAAGGTCATGTTTATTGAATTGAATTTTTTAATAATTTAACTTAACCTTAGGTCGTATCAGTTTACCAATATTTGAAAATTATAACTTAAAAGAAATTGACCCAATTATCTTAAATCAGTCCAACTTGTTTTAAAATTAGTTGAGTTTAACAATTACAGAATAATTGTGCTATTAATACGTGCTAGAAAGGTAATAAAAAAAATGAGATAATGAAATTACAAGTGTAATTTAATACAAAATAGGTAAAGAATTACATATGGAATGAGAAATACATAAAAGAGTTATATTAAAGAATAATGATATTTTGATCTATTTCTGATCTATTATTTTGATTATTATTATTATATCATTATATTACATCATTAAAAAAATTAAAAATGGATAATTAAAGAACGATTGAATTTGTGAGTTAAAAATAATAAAATAAGGGAGTCAAAATATCACTATTATATATTAAAAAGAAATAAAAATTACAATACATGGGAAATTTTTGAGCAACCTACGTCTTCATATTTCTTTAAAATTATAATTATACTCATGCTATAATTTTAGTTACAGACTTTGCAATCTATAAATGTTTCAAATTATATAATTCATAATGCAATGTTTCTAAATATAAAATCCGTAATATAATTTTGCATTATGGATTGTATAATTTAGAATGCACACAAATTGTAAAATTTGAAATTTATATTTCATGTCGATTATCATTGGTTTTTATCTTTTTTCTTACACTTTATATTATTATACATCTTTTTATTTATTTTAATGAACACTTGTGAATGATTTTTATGGTGAATGTGGAAGAAGACAATGGAGTGGAGGTAAAAGTGGAAGAAGAAGATGAGGTGAAAGTGAAGATAAAGATAGAGGTGAGCGAAAATAGGGTGCAGTGAGAGGTGCAAGAAGAAATTTCCAAATAGATAAAGAAAATTTTCGAAATTTGCTCTTCTCCAAATTTGTCATGGTAACACAAAAAATGAGATTTTCTTTTCTTTTTCTTGTAAACTTTCCTCTCAAATGTGTAGAAAACATTTTGAAAATCAAAACACAATCAATGTATTATTACATGAGATATAATTGATTTATGCAAATACTTTATTGAATAATCAATTATATTTAAATAAATATATTTGATTTAAAATTACAATATCATAAACCACTAAATATTATAATAATAAATAAAATATTTTGAATTTTACTATTTAATTAAATATTTAATAATTAATCTCACAAGAAAAAAATAAATTAACTTAACTAAATTTTAAATTAATGTATTATACATTTTTGAATTGACATGCAATATATACAAATTAAATATTCATAAATATGTTTTATTATTATAATAATAATAATAATAAATAAATAAATAAATAATAAAAATGTTAATTATAAATGCAGAGTCAATGTGATTTTTAAAATGTTAATTTTCCCCAATAATAAAACAAATAATACTAAAAAGAAACAAAAATATTTTTTTAATTTTTTGGGTCCGACAAAGATTGACCTTGATCTACCTATTTTCATTCAAAATAACAAATCATGGTTAAGTAGTTCTTTAAAAATATTTGAAAAAAAAACAATTGAGAAAATAATTTGATTTTTTGGAGGTGAACCTGACAACGACTGGCCTTACTCCTACGTATCTCACAATGGAGAATCAGAGATCACGTAGTTCTTAAAAAGCTTGATTGTTTGAAACTGTTGATGTTTTTTTATATTTTGAAATTTTATATGTTTGAATTACTTGAAAATATGTCACGACGCGAGCGGTCGGACAAACACGAAGAGGAAAATAAAATTATTTTAGTATTTTTTAAATTATTTGAAAGGAAATGTCACACGACGCGATCAGCCGGATAGACACAATGAAAGACTTTTTTTTCCATATTTTAATTTTTATAATTTTCAAATATATTTGTTTTTTATATAAAAAATAAAAAAATAAAAAAATTTATAAAAGGATGAAATTTATTTAAAAAAGATAAAAGTGGAAAACAAAATATGAGGTACATGAGTGATAAGTGGGGGTGCACAAAGTAAAGTATAAAACAAACCCAAAATAGGAATAAAACACAAATGAATGGTGGAGTTAATAAACCTAGTGCTGCAGCAGGTAGTTACTAGAAGTGGAATATGGGCTGCACACAGTAACAGCAAACGAGCCCAAAACAAAAATGGGGGTGTGGTGCCAGTAAATATGAGGGGTGCATAGAAAAATACACAATAGAAACAAATACAAAGGAATGGAGGTCTACAGATTAAAAAAAGGGGTGCACGTAGGAGTTTCCAAAACAAAGAGGGTATGAAAAATAATACAAAGGAATGGAGGTGTACAGATTAAAAAAGGGGGAGCATGTAGGAGTTTCCAAAACAAAGAGGGTATGAAAAATAAGTTGAAGGTGCAGGAAGCAAAGAAAAAAACGTGAGCCCAAAAAAACACAGAGTGGCAGCACAAGAACCCTAATCTCCCTCCTTCTCAAAAAAAAAAAAACGAAGTTTCTTTTTCTCCTCTCACGTCTGGAACCAAAACCATCAATAACCATCATCAACGCCGCACCCATTCCGGCGGGCCATGGACGCCGGCGACGACGCCGACCACCACTCACCGGCGACACATATCTTTCTCCTTCTCCAACGCGCGAAATAGTCCTATGGCCAACCAAGAACCAGCTGCCACGCGATCTCCGTCAGCCAAAGTCGTCGCCGGCCACGTCGTTTACTACCGGAGTCATCACCGTCGACGCCGGAAGCCACCCCTTCTCTCCTTCTCTCTCGCGAGATCGACGCCGTCATGCGTCTGCTCCTCAAGAACTGCCACACCCGTGGCCACTGCACCGCGTATTGATGAAAACGAGTATGAAGTGGGTTCCATGTCAAAGCTCCGAATCGCCGGCGGCGAGGGTTTCTACTCCTTTGCTCATCTCTCTGCTGTGATTGGATATGGATGATGGGGGAATATAAGGCTTGAGTGTTTGGTACTGGAAAGGGGTTCCGGTTCTCTTTTTTTATCTTGGTTTCTTCTCTGTTTTTTTATCTTTGTTTCTATGCAGGTGGATTCAAACATTGAGGAAGAAAAGATTGTTGTTAGGTGAAGGTATGAATTTGGAGATGTAAGCCAAGACAGATTTTGGCTTATTCGTGTGCGAATTGCGTATTGATGAAAACGAGTATGAAGTGGGTTCCGTGTCCGAGTATAAGTGGCTGATTCATGGGTGAAAGTGTTGGTGTATTATGAACAAGGGTTAAACATAGAGGATAATGGAGTGACGGGTGAAATAGTTTGGAGATTATGCGTGTACAGGTGAGGGTGAGGAAGAATGGAGTGACGAGAGTGTGTTTCGGGTTGGTTTGATTCCGTGAGGCCGTGGATTTGATGGTACGATGGTTCGGTGTTGTGAATTAATGGCTCGTTTCGATGCACAAGTAAGCTTTATGTAGTTATGGACATATATGATGATGAGCATGATGAGCGTAAGTGAATATAAACAAAAATAACGAACAATACTCAATTCTTAAACACCAGCTGGCCGTGGGCGAAGCTAAAAAAGGTTAAGAAGTTAGGAAACTTACTAGATGATGAAACCTAACTTACCGGTCACCTTCTTCCTTTTCCAGTATTGGCACGGTTCCTCCACCGTTAGTACGATGCTCTCTGCTCCTCTTTTTGACTCGATGCTCTCTCCCTCCTTTGTTGTCTTTTATTGTGTGTTCTCATCGGTAAAATTCTCTTTCCGAGTGTTAGGAAATATAAACGTATCTTGCATGGAAGGGAATGGTAGGCTTACGTTTACTTTCAATTTTTACCTTTTCACTTCATTTTAAATTTTTTATAATATTAGTGTATATATATATATATATATATATATATGTATATATTACTTTTTTTTATAATTTTTTTTAAAGCAAAACGAAAATAATAAAATAAAAATAAAATAGAATAAGATAAAAAGAAAATTTAAATATAAATTAAAAATAAGATAAAATAAAAATAATATATAAAGTAAAAATAAAAACAATAATAAAAAATAAATAAAACAAAATAAGAAAGTATACGTAATAGAAATAGAAATAAATAAAATAAAATTGAAGTTAAAATAAGATAGAAAATAATATATATATATATATATTTACTTTTTTTTCTATTTTTTCTTCTCTTAATTATTATCAAAATTAAAATTTTATTTTTTATCCAGATAAAAATAGAGGTTGATAAATACCTAATAAAAAATATTAAAATAATAAAGAAAATAAAAAAATCAATCTAAACTTATTTTAATAGACTTTTATAATAAATACAATTATTTTATTTATAAAAGTTATAGCATAATTAGTATGTTAATTTAAATTTGATTTAAACTTATTTAATATTTTTGAAAAACTATTTTTGTTTAAATTATTCATTTTTTAAATCATCAATCATTTTAAATATATTAACACACAAATCAAATTCATTCCATTACCTCAATCAAATTCACTTCATATCTTTCTATCATTCTCAACCTCACCTCAAACCTTTATTTCCATCTTACAAACCACACAGGTCCTAAGAATTCTTTAGTTTCCCACAATCATAACCTGACATTTTGAACAACTGAATGGCTAAAAACGAAGCCAAAATCTTGTCCCTTAAAAAACTAACCACATTGGACTCAGCTTGCTGAATAGAACCAACCACATAAGCTGTAGCAGTGACATTAATGCTTCTCCATCTTCTCTCCTTTGCATATTTCTTCAAACTTTCTTCAATCTTCTTCTGTTCTTCCTCTTCCTCTTCTTCTTCTTCATTCTCTTTGGAAAATGCCTCAGCTAAGCACCTTGCTAAAACAACCCCATCTTCCAATGCACAACACCCTCCTTGACCAAGGTCTGGAGTCATGGGGTGGAAAGCATCTCCACCAACACAAACATTGCCTCTGCTAACATTCCCCATCATCACTTCCCAGGGATTCCTATATCTCAATGGAGCTAATAGGAATGCATCCTCTTCAGTTTTTTCTATGTACTGTCTAACATCACTTGGCATATTCTCAAGCTTCTTCAACACATACTGTTTCAGTTTGGCAGGATTCTCTTCTAGCTCTTTTTCTACTTCACAAAACAGTGAACAAGTAAATTAAATATGACAAGGGTATGAATGATGTTAAATGTAATTAGATATGTATTTGAAAATTCACCTTGGCTGGTTGGTGTCCAAGTGAAAAACCAGTAAACAGCTTCCTCATCACAAGGAATAACACCAGCTCTGAAACCTTTGCCAAAGTACTGCATGAAATTGGGTTCTAACCTGTGACTGTTGTCGACCTCTGCACAACCTCTGATTGCATATCTCCCGGTAAAAGAGGCCTTCTTGAACCCTAGCCACTTTGCCACCATGGAGTTCACTCCATCGCACCCAATCAATACCTTTTTCAATTGCAAACATTCATGTGTCAATTCAAGTTCATTGACTTGGATTCATAATTGTTGCTTGCTTCTCATACAAGGTTATTTTATGGACATTGGTATGTCTCACATAATATTTACCTTGGTTTTGATGCTTGTCCCATCAGCAAGATGAAGTATCTTATAGAAGCCAGATTCCTCGATGCCAACAACTTTTGAGGAGTATCTGATGGTGCCTCTTGGAAGCTCATTGACAAGGGCTTCCAACAATGACTTCCTTTTAACACAACGAATTTCAATATCTCTGCAGCATCACAGAAACACTAACCATAGTAAGAATTCGGAACAGATTTGACAACCATGGTCTCTTCAATGAATATAAACTGAACTCAAAAGAATAAAACTAGAGAGGTATACTTACTTCTGATTTCCTGTTGCTCTGAAAGGTATGGCTGCTGTTTGTTGGCCTGTAACCAATGAAGTGGTGACAATCCTGCAGTCCAATTCCAGTAGTTTAGTTTACAGAAAAATGAAAGTTTTTTTTTTTTTTTTGGAAAAAAAAATACTAAGAGAAAAGTTTAAAAGGTGTGGATGAATGTATATACCCATTGAGCTGGAGATGTTGGTGGCGGAGGATGTCTCCGACACCGACAGCATCCAAAGCCTTCCAAGCATTTTGCCATATGGACAAAGCAAAGCCAGTGACCCTCAAACTGTCCGAAGATTCCAACACCAAACTTGAGATGCCCAACCTGTGAATATAAATGAAACATAAAGTAATGATGAAGACATAGAAAAATGGTTTGAGAGCGAAGGAAGTGGAAAAGATACCTGTGAAGTCCTAAGGATGTTGTGAGGCCAGCAATTCCAGCTCCCACAATCACAATATCTTCCACTAATTCTCTTTCCATTACTAATTCTCTTTCTCTCCCTTGAATTGGATCCAGTGATGCCGATAAATAGTATTTATATGTGTGTATTTGTACGAGGAGGGTGGGGTGATGAAAGAGATACGTAAGATGTGAGCGTATTTGAGGGGAAGGAAGTGAGAAGGTAGTGTAGTGTTGGGTATTATATTATTAGCTTGGGGGCATTATGATGTAACGTCGTCATGCAGTGTGTCACACTCCAATAGGGGCAATTTAATGAGAATATAGAATTTGAGTTGGAATCAATGAATAAATGATTGATATGATATTCTTGTTTGACAAGAAAAATATCACTTAATTTTTAATTAGTTACATATATTTATTTACTATGATTTATAAATGAAAATAGTAAAACAGAGTTTTGTAAGTAAATTTTCTCACTTGCCTGAAATACTTTTTCATATAACATTCACACATAACTTATTTCTTACTCTCGCTACTCTAATTAAACCCCTTGTTTACTCCATGCTTTAATGTTGCAGTATTCATTTTAATTTACACTGTATAGTATTCATTTTTAAGTTTTAAAAACAAGATTTAATGAATACGTAGTTACAATTTTTCATCCGAGGATTTACTGAGTTCAACCAACTGATTATAAGTTGTGACATTTAATTCGAGTTCGAGTTCTGTTTAAACTAGGACCGCATTTTTATATGTTATTTCCTTAGCTTTAAAATATTTATTAAACTTTTTGTTACTCTTGTGATTCTTTTTTAGTGGAAACAGAGGAAGTAAAAATATAAAATAAAAATAGACAGTAGTTAGCAAAAATGTACTAGTGACCGAAACATGTTGACCAACCGATTATGGGGGTTCCTTTCAGGCTTATGCCACAAAGAAAGTGAGAATACATCAAAACTGTGATTGGCATCAGCCGAAGTAGAATTACATCAATGTTTGTAGCATCAAAAAACCCTTGTTCCAATCAATACCACTGCCAAGCCACAACAGTAATACTGTAACAGACTCTTATAGAAAACCAACACCCCAAAAAATTATGCAAGTTTTATAAACAGCACCTTTTAGCCAATCCAAGACAAGTAAAAGCTGTTATATAATTCTGAAGATGATTATTTCATCAGTTTATCTGCTGTCTGGGAATTTATCCTCGTATGACTGAGGCACCTGCCAGCATAAACAGGATTTAAGATGTTCATCAATTTTGCGGATATTCAAAAAATAAAATAGAGGAATAAAGGCGATGAAATGTACCATGAAGCTCGCAGTGATCATCTTCCCAGCAAACCATCGTCCGTGCAAGGACCGCTGAGCACTTATTGCAGAATGGGTCTCTTCAAAACGTAAGTAGACAAAACCAGCACTCTTCCTGATGATCATTAAAATAATAAATACATGAAAACGCCACAAACTTGTAGTCTCACAATTAAAAGATGAGCACAATGATTACTAGTTTACTCACTTATCAACATATATGTGTCTTAACGTCCCAAACTTAGAGCATTCTGCTTCAACATCTTCTTTAATATCCAAATCAAAATCTGGTTCAGTCTACAGCACATCAAGCCCGTATATTATTAGACAAAAAAATATGAAACAAAAATACAAAGTACAGGTGCAATGTAACCACCTCGTCCTCGGGATCAAACATGTTCTTTAACATTAAGCATTCACTTGGAACACCGATTGTATCAATAGTAGGAATTGTAGCCATGGGAATTTGGAGACCTCCACCTGCCAACCCAGATACTGCAGGAATAGAAGAAAGGGGAGAACCCGCGGGCACAGCTCCAAGTATATTTCCTGTTGCTGGTAGATTAAGACCTGTGTTGTTGACAACAGAATTACCCAGGGAACCAACCATGCTGTCAAGAAATGCACGAGTGAGATAATGATTATTAATATTGATCTTCACATGGGAAAAGCCAAAATGGCAGGGGACAAACCTTGATGCAGTGCCACTACGATCCAACTTCTGCATTAGTATTGCTCGAGAACATGCATTCAAGGACTGAAAATTTCAGAACGGTCAGCTAAAACAGTGAGACTTCTAATCAACAAATAAAATTAAAAAAAAAAAAGTACCAACAAATTTTCAAAACAGAAATCAATATTTTGGTGAAGATAATTCACATCCATCGTCGTTTATTGAATATCAATATCATTGTAATTCTGTATTTGTCAAAAGAAATAGGGAGAGGAGGAGGGAGACTTCTTTCGGGTGCAAAAGAAAATTTCGATATACTTCAATTTAAAGCACTATATTAATATAATCCGCTGAAGAAGCAGGGTCTAAATTCAAACCTAGTAATCACTTACAGCAGACCATTTGATAATATAATTTTCGCAGTTACTAAGATTAAAAAACACTACAACAAAAATAATCCAATCTTCCAATATTCAGATTTCAGAACATGAAACACCAATCTTTCAGGTTTAAAACATGTGAAGTATTTAGCTAGCACTAGTTCCCAAGTACTAATCTCAGAATACTCGTTCAAGTTCCTATATATATTTGAAATGAAGTTTAGATTACACCAGCACAAAATAATAGAGCACTCAAATTCAATTACAGTATAACCACACCACTGGAATGTGATTAATCTGTTATGAGATGTGACTGCTTCAACTTAGACTGCTTGGTGGAGTTCCATGTTGGAATCTAAACATCAGGGGGATGCGTAATTTAGTAAAATTTCAATAGTTCATAACCAATTTTCTTCAGAAACTTACCAAGCCACCTCCTTCATCATCATCATCAAAATCACCAGTATTTCCTCCAACCTCTTGCATTCCAGTTTGATCAGTAACAGCCGATACCTAATTCATTCCAGATTGATCAGTAACAGCAACTGAAAGTTTACATACAGATAAATAAAGTGAAGTTCAAATGAAAAACAAAAACCCCAAAGATATACATTCCTTGGTCTTACGGTTCCTGTTTTACTTCTAGCACTATTCTAGTACAATAATACATTACCCTAGCCCGAGGTAACAAAAATGAGTACAAACTACAAGACTTTGCCCATCCTAAGTAAAATAAAATCTCCAAGATTCACTAACTGGAAAAATAAATTCTTTCGAAGGATAGCAACTTAGCATATAAAAGGTATAAGGGTTCAATCAAGACTCCATCAGTTCAGCAACCTAACTGCAAGAATCAGAAAGCATGACTACTCAACTAGTTTGCTACACACAGTCTATGCATTCAGTTAGACGTAGCACAAGATCAAGATGCAAACTTAACAAGAATCAGAATGCATGACTACTCAACTAGTTTTCAACTATTCACATTGTACAAAATTTAATAGGACCCAAAATTATAAAGCCTAATTTTAGTAAAAGAAGATCTACCAAACTTAAATTTATGAACAATTCAACAGTACCTTGATTGTTCTACCACCAATCTCTAATTGACCATTCAAGCTCTGAGCATTTCTGGCATCTTCAAGGCGTGCAAACTACAGTAAACAGTTTAGTTAACCTACATAGTTGGAAAAGGTGCAGCTTGCTAAAAGTATTATGGTAAAGCCAGTAGTATGATAGCATCAGAACCCAGTAGCAACTTCATTCATGAGTAGATCATGACTCCAGTGGGTCCCTAGGGAAGTTCTATTTTGGTTTAAATGCAATAAAAGTTTCCACGTAGAGTGAGCAATTGCCTAATTATTGCTACTAGATACAAAATTCACCTGTACAAAGCCAAAACCTTTGCAGTGCCCACTTTCATCGAGAGGCAGCTGGACTAGCTCAACCTGACCAAATGCTTCAAATACCTATACAATTTAACAAAGGAGTTTAAAAGAATAATACAATCGATTGGAATGTGCACTATTTATCAAACCGCAAACGAAAGAAAAATATTGACTTTCAAGTAATCAGAAAGAAATGTAACATTAGGAAAGGAAGAAGCAAGGGAAAAAGAAAAGGAGCAGATAATTTATCAGTTAAGGGAGTGACCTCATTCAACTATTGCATTGCATCATAAGTTGAAGACCCTTTTAAGTCAACCAGTTCTAGAAACTCATTCACAAAAATGCACCAATAATTTTCCAAGGACAAAATAAACAAGTGATCACCTTACGAATATCAGCTTCACTCATACTGATATGCAGATTCCCAACATAGAGCCTTCTTGCTCCCCCAGAATAAGGACCTATAAGTCCAGTGGATCCACCAACAGCTGTTGTGGACTGAACCAAATTCTTTTCTGCTTCTGACGGCTTCACCATCACTGGTTGACCAAGGAGAGGTTGGCCTGAAAGTGCAATTGCCATTGGAACAGACATGACATCATAAAACTCAATATACCTGCATAAAAGAAAGCATTACACAGCCATATACAAATCCAAAAAATATGAGGTTTACACCGTCTACCTTAAAATATATACAACAATTGACAAAGTGATTATAATTATTGACCTGGTCACGTTATAATGTAAATACAAACCCTGGTCTTTATATGCATCATAAAACGGAAAATAACAAGGACTGTTATCATGGTAGAGATTTATACCTTTAGGCATCAGATTGATAGATAGCTGTTTATAGCCAGTTAGGTGTGAATTAGTGAGGGAGTTTAAACCTAGTCCGAGGCTGCTACCACAGTGGCTCGGCATTCAGGATCTAGGGTTCATCAATAAAAATCATTCTTTTTTGGATCAAACAAGTTCTATCACAGATATACTTTCGCACATACATGTATGCGTGCATACGTACATATGCAGGAGAACATTAGGAAAGAACATTAAAGGAGTTAATTTATACCATCACTGCTTATGGACCTTTGTGAAAGATTAAAACACTGATGTAGACTCGAAAGACTCCTTCTACTGACCTACAGGAAGTGAGAAGCACACTCAACCATGAGAGCGCTTCCTAAACTACTAATACAAGCTTTTCTGAAAAAGTAAAATTCTCGCTCACAAATTTTCAATCAAGTCTGTCCTTAAAAAGACTACAAAGACATCCTTAACAATTCTCCTAATTGATAAAATAAAAATAAAGATATCCCTAATTAATAGGATCTTGGCATAAATTTGTCACGGTCCACAACACTAGGAGCCCTCTAAGACTGAAAAATCGAGGTTAGATTCTCTAATACTCACGTCTGATTTCTTCACAAAAATATCAGGTCATATATTTGTTAAATCCTAAGTTAATGTTCACAGAATTCATAAAAAAATAATTTAGACCAATTCTAAGTTGTACAAACTCGAACAAATCAAAGATTAGGTGCAATTGTTAACTCTCCTTCCATTTGATGTTGCTTTTTTCATACATAACTAAGAGGTACAAAGTTAATTTAGTTCAGATCACGGTTGTCTTGTGCTTACCCAACACCCTTAGAACGCCTTGAATTGCGGTCCATAATCAAACGAACATCTCGTACCTTGAAATAGTAAACTAGATATGTCAATGAAATATATGTCGAAAAACTCCAACTTTTTGCAAAGTATAAAGAAAAAGGGAAGGACGGGGAGGGAAAAATAAGACACACATCAAAAAGGTACAAATTTAAATCTGGTACAGCTAACAATGCAAAACTATATACACTATCTGTAAGTAATAAGGTGACACATCATTCGAACGTAATTTGACATGCATATTGCAGTTTACATTTTCTTAACATGAGGTACCATAGGATTTATTGATGTGCATAATTCATTACACTATCAAGGAATTAAAACAAATTTATGTCATTAAGAAGAATAGATTTGCTTCTGAAACTGTCAGAGAAATGCATTACATGCCTCTGAGATTTATTTCATCTGGCAATCTCTTGTTTGTTCTCTTACATTATTTAAGGGAGACAAGGATCTATTACAATAAAAATGTCAAAAGAAAACAAACAGTTTTTCAATAATTGTTCCAGAGTTCACTCTCATGTATTAAACTACAAATCAAACCCAGCTACAGTAGCATAGGAAAGCAATTTTGTTGTTAGCAAACAAAGTGAAATATAGTATGACCTTGCCAGCCCTTGAGAAGAACTCGTATACATCTCTTTCATCAGCTTTCAGAGAAATCTGTGAAAATGTTTTGAAGATTAGATCTGGCAATTAATGAAGTATTAGAAACAGATCATGTGATTGCCTTCCAGCTATATTTGGAATACCTGATAGGCGAACACAGTTCTTTGATCTCTTTCAGGATCAGCATCAGGTTGTGTAGCTTCTTCCTTTTTCTCTTTATGTCGCCTACAATATGATAAAAGGACAAAATTATAGCCCAAGTTGTTGGGATGCATGCAATCTCTTTATAGCAGTTCAGATTTGAAAATAATGATAACATATATTTAACAAACTACTGCATAAACCATATTTCCCAACACAAAATTTTCATGTTCCTTAAATTCGCAACATGGCAGCAAATGGTCTTTACATGTATAAAGCCCCCACGTGAACACAGGCCTGCAGGGAACTAAATTAAGTTAACATGAAATCCCCAGGTAACAGGTTTTAATTTATGACTTTACTTCTTGAACTAAAAAAGAATCAAACCCGTGGATTGATGGAAACGGTAATTAAAGGGGAATGAATGTCATCCAATTGCTATTAACACGAGATTTTGTACCTTCTATAAATAAAACAAAATCTTATATTGAAACAGCATCACCAACTTGGATTGATGGCAGTACGAGAGTGTGAGGGACCTAATTGCATTAAGTTGAAACCTGTTAAAAGCTTATATATACCGAGTAAGAGAACCATAAGCATAAAGTGAATGCAACCTTCATAATACACAAAATCTAGTTTTATATAGGACATGACTAGTGATGTGATTAAACAGAAGGAAAGAATCAACAGCAACAGGACAGCATAGTACATAAAAAACCCATCCTACCCATGCAATCGGTAAATCGATAGAATCCAATAATATAAAACATAAAGGCCTTTAATCACATTGATCAAAGCAAGGTGCCAGTGATGTGAACAAAAAAATTAATGTTGCAATGGAGCACCCAGTTCTGGACATGAACAACAGAATTGCTGGACTCTATCTGATGGTAGATTTTAAACTAGTTCTTGGGACTTTATCTGATGTTTAAGGCTAGAGCATTTTTTTAGTGGACTTCATTCACTCAAAAACCCCATGAACGAATTGATATAACAAAATTGAAAAGCTATGAAATGCAGAACTTTCTAAATCTAATATTTCCCAAATTAATCACATTGACACCAATCTATTACATGCAGTGACAAAAACTGTGATCAACATGTAGCCAAATGAACATTGGTTTTGTCCACAGGCATCAGAAGATGAATTGCTTCTCTTAAGCATTGCCCATTACTCCATCACCAGCATTTCTGCAACAGAATAAATGCAATTAAGCAACTAATTTCAAGAGGGAAGGATTATAAACAGCATGGCATCACCGCCACCACTACAACGACCATTCAAACAATGAATGGTTACAATGCATACTTTCAAATAGATTCTGGGAGGTGGAGAAACTTTTGAAACCAATGACCTAAGGCTCCAGTACCTCGGCAAAGATCATTTGATGACCTTTATACCATATCCACGTGTTCCTAGAAACTAACATTCAATATTCAGAAGCTATAATGCTGTTAAACAGAACAACTAACTATATGCAATTAAAAAACCACCATTCTCAAATCCAGATTAGATATTATAATCAATGCAAACAGTAAAACAAACCTACAACGATCCTCAAAATAGAGATGAGAGACAAGAGAATAACCTAGTTCACAAACAAAGACAAACTCATGAGCACCAAATGCAAAGAACAATGATGTCAGGTAAAGCAGGACAAAGAATAAACACCATTTATAAAAACGAGTAGGTGATTAAACTTCATAGCCAAGAGGATAACACATTTCTGATCACCTAAGATTAACAGAACTATACTACATATGATAATATATATGAATTTGCATAACTTAAAGTGCATAAAATGGGTTCAACACAAACTAAAAATTAAATAATAAGATTCACCCAAATACCAAGGTCTTGATCTTGGCACCATTGCCTCAGCCTATTAAATTCACCATACTAAATCTAATCAATGACTCAACAAAGCTATTACTGTAAGCATAACTATATCATTGACAATAAGGATTCTGAATATGATAAAATAAATGAAATAGAAGAAAGGAAGTAAATGAAAGAATACGTTAACAAGCAAGTGGACCTGGAAAGCTTATTATGATTAATCTAGGGCGCAGAAACAACTTGTATATTGTATTCTGTTCCCAGACATTAAAATCAATTATAGATAAATTTCAAGGCCACGAATGGGGCTGTCCTAGAACTATGCACCAATGACCATGAGGATCAAACTCCAAATCATTTAGTCAAGTAAATTACAATCCTAAATTGAATTAACAATCTACCTAAAAGTTTAAGCTATATTAAAGAAGTGTGTCTGTGTTCTATATAGTAGTACCTGAGCATGTACACAGAGTATACGGGAATTAACGGATTAAAAGCAGAAGTGGAAAATGTTACTGTTTCTATATCTACTACTTCGCAACATATCTAAAATTTCAGATTAAAAGAATAACTTATCCCATATTGATATTAAACATAGTCCCCTACCTACAAATTGTTCATGTCACATTTACAGACATGAAATTTAGGAATCACATTTCGACAACGAATATGACGAAGGTGAAGGAGTTTCAAGATTGCATACAACTATCTACAATAGAGGATTTTATACAGAAAGCCAAAGGAATTTTAGGATCTATTTGGATGACGAGCTTCTCCACAAGGATTTCTAGGAGAGAAAAATGAAATTGATTTCTCCTTAAGTTAAAATTAGTCCATGCATAAGCTATATACAAACTCTTTCGTGTAACATCTCCAAACTCTTATTTTTACCTTGTACATAGGTTAATTTAACTCAGAGAAGTCAATTTTATTTTTTTCTTCATATTTTTCTCTCCTAGGAGTCCTTATGAAAATGTTTGTCCAAACATACTCTGGTCATCATTAATTAAGTGGCTTTCAAGTCAGTGATATTTGTGCATCCTTTTCATGTCCAATGCTCTGCTAAAGGGAAAATGGGAATACTGTTTACGTATATATCACACAGCATGCCCGTCAGACAGAGGAGGTTAACTCTCTAGATGAGATGAAGCAGAAAATAAATCATTATATACATAATCCCTGTTCACAATGGATGTAGGAAGTCAATAGGAAACAAAAATCTAGGGTAGCTAGATAACAATCACAGACAAAATTATGGATAATCTACCACAGCAGCTAAAATTAATAAAACTTTAACGTGAAAGAATACCTGCTTTCTCTAACCCGTTCCCTTGTTTCCCTCGCCCTTTCTCTGTCTCCGAAATCCTTATCCCGGCTTATTTCTCTGTCTTTATCAAGAATTGTTTCTCTGTCTCTGTCATCCAGATCACTCCGATGCCTTTCGGATCTACTTCTGCTGCGGTGTTCCTGCTCACTCTCACTTCCTCGGTCCCTTCTATCCCTTTCTTGGTCGCGCTCGCGATCTCTCTCTCTCTCCCTACCTCTCTTCCTATCATTATTCTCGTGGTCTCTGTCCCTATCCCTCTTCCTATCCCTACTGCCCCCAGAGCTTCTGTGCTGATCTTTCTCCTTTTCTCCATCTCTGTACTGCAAACCGTGACGAGAGGAGCTTCTTTCTCTCTTCCTCTCATAATGGCGGGAATCCTCTCCAGATTTTGAATGCCTGGCATGGAGTTCAACGTCTTCGTCATCCTTCTCACCACTCTTATGCTTAGAACTCCGACCATGCCCTCTCTCTTCAGACTTCACACTTCTATCACTACCATTAGCCCTATGCTTCTCCTTCTTAACTTCAGCATTTTCAACTGCTTTCTCTAAATACTCATACTCGTCAAAATCCATCGTAACTCTACTTATCAAATTCCACCAGTGTATTACACAGCTCGTTTTGGTCAAAATCTGCAAAACTAATTAAATTAATGGTGTGGAATCATTGGTGGGAATGCATAACAACTGAATGGGAACCTAATTGGAAAAGCGAATGATAAGAAAATAAGATTAATAATAATAAATAACCCTATTGAGCGAAGCAATTGCAAGTTCGAAGCGTTAGGGTTTGCGTGGCGAAATCTGAAAACTGAACTTCGAACACAGCAGAAGAGAACGCACGCAAACACTCTTCAATAGGTCTCTAGTTGCTGCGCTTTATCATTTGCCAATATCAAACTCAAAACCTTCCCTCGTTCTCTCTTCAAAACAGAATCAAAAATGTGGGGTGGAATATGCAGTTTTACAGTTATACTTAGGCTGCATAATACGCAGCAATTAGTACTATTATTTTCTGCTAATTTTAATTAACTATTTATTATTATTCTCATTAACGTCTAATATGGACGGAGTTTGAGCCGTTAAAAAATAGGGCTTTTGGAAACCCAGTCCAGGTCAGCTCCCACTTCCTGAAGCCCAACAGGGGAATTACTTCTCACACTCCCCTTTCCACTACTCACTCAATCCCTACTTTTTATGGTATTTCACAAGATAACAAATAAATTCTATAATTGGTTAAAATTTATTTAACTATCATGCAAATCTTGTAATGGGGTTATATATAGACATGACAAATAAATTCGTCTCCGTGGGTATTGTTCGAATCCGTTCTCGTTTTGACGGGAATCCCCGCATTGACTGAGTATGGGTATAGAGAATCCTCAACTTTTTCAATTGGGTATGGAAATGTATATATCCCCGTCATAATACTCGTCCCCGTTTAAATTATTAGAATATTCATAATTAATTAAGTAACCACATATATATATATATATTATTTTTTATTTCTTCTAATTATTTGGTTTCTCATAAAACTCATTCGCATCTCAATTATATTTTTCAACTTACACTTATCATAACTTTTATGTAATTATGTTAAAAAAATGTATGTCAATTAAAATTTTTTTATGTCTCACATTTGAATATTTTTATTATTTTTTATTATTTTTATTTATTATATATTCTTCTTTCACATGAGAATGTTTAATACTCTCAATTTACTAGGTGATATAAAAAAAAACTTTACTTATTATTATTAGTTTTTGTTTCATTTGAAAAACTCTTTTATTTCGCTAAAACAATTTTTGTTATTTATCAACCATTGAGTATCTATATTTATATTTGAAAAGTTTTCTTAGATATTTGAGATATTTTTCAACTTATCATACCCTTAATTATTTATTTGTTTTTCTTTGTGCGATTTCTTTCAATGGTCTCTCAAATTTTTTGTAAACATTTGTTAATTTTTTAATATTTTTATTTGTTGTTTATTTTCATTATGTAGAATACTATTTCGATATATTTTATCTAATTATTTTTTATTTTCTACTCATTATCAATCATATTGTAATTTTTTCACTATAATTATATAAATAATTTTTATTTTCTACAATATAAAAATTCAATGTAATTGTCATGAATATTTTTTTATCACTATCCAAAATAATTGAAATTCAAAAGATACAAGATCTATGTTAAAATTTTATTAATATGACTATTATTTGTTTTTTGTATCATTTTGATCAAGTAATGTATTATATCCTTTATTAATGTATAAAAAGGTGATTCATTAGAATTAAAAAGATTAAAGTAACATAAACATTTAAAATATATTTTAATTTGAATATTTGTTTTCCTTTTATATTTTAAAAAAATATTTTTAAATTTTATCAACTAGGTTTCATTAATGTTTGCAAATTTAATAAATGTGTTGGTTCTCATGAAATTTTATTTGGTATTATAATCTAAAATGTAAACAATTATAATTTATTTTAAACTTTTATTATGATTATTATTTGTTATCATTTTGATCAAATGATGTATTATAACTTTTATTAGTGTATAAAAAAAAGATTCATTAAAATTTAAAAGATTGAAGTAAACAAACATTTAATTTTTTTTTAATTTGAATATTTGTTTTCCTTTTATATTTAAAAAAAATATTTTTAAATTTTATCAACTACGTTTCATTAATGTTTGTAAATTTAATAAATGTGTTGGTTCTCATGAAATTTTATTTAGTATTATAATCTAAAATGTAAACAATTATAATTTATTTTAAACTTTTATTATGAGTATTATTTGTTCTTTGTATCATTTTGATCAAATGATGCATTATAACTTTGATTAATGTATAAAGAAAAGATTCATTAGAATTTAAAAGATTGCAGTAAACAAACATTTAAAATATATTTTAATTTGAATATTTTTTTTCTTTTATATTTTTTAAAAAATATTTTTAAAATTTTATCAACTATGTTTCATTAATATTTGCAAATTTAATAATTGTTTTGGTTCTCATGAAATTTTATTTGGTATTATAATCTAAAATTTAAACAATTATAATTTATGTTAAAGTATTTGATATCGAAGAAACAATCATCCTTCTAATATTGAATATTTGATAATATTATGTTTCCTTTACCATAATTTTTTTTTTATAAAAATTAATTAAAATTAATATTGAATTAGTAAAAAAATGGATATGAGTACGAGATTATACCCGTTACCCGGTGGAAATGAGACAAAAGATGCATTTTTTTTTACGGAAATGGATGTGAAATAGCGAAACCCGTGCCCGCCCCGTTACCATCCCTGGTACTAGAAATTTAATTTCGTGCATTTATAATTATTTCGAAAATCTTCATAAATTCCTGTCGAAAATAAAGCTAAAATGATTCAATACTTTTGAAACTAGTAATGAAAAAATAGAAACATTTTTATAGACAAATCTTCACACTTTTTTGTTGATATTCGAAAACATATCCACCAAATCCTCATGATTAATTTGAAGTTTTAGAGAATTATTTATCTAAATTGATGGGACTACAATTTATACAATAAAAATATTGCTGAGAAGATACTGAGATTAATTTTCATATTCTCTTAACATAAAGTTTGTTAAATTATTAATCAATTAAAAATCACCACAGATATAACATTAAAATAAGTATTACAATGTTAATAACTTTATTCGTAGGAATGAATGATTATTAAACAAACAGATCAAAACTTCCAGTGGTGAGTGGATAGTTAAAAAATTCCACGTCTCTACCGTTAGATAAATAAACAATCCAAAATTGTTCTTCCATTCTAAAACTACCAATATCAGATGATGCAAAATTCCCACCAGACAAACCTTCTCATGGGTCATCTAAGGTAAATAAAATACAGCTGCAAGCACTTTGTGGGGAATAATTTCACCCATCACCTCATTTTCTAAAGAGTGTAATGTAATGTGTCACTGCACCAGATTTGTACTTCAAATATATGAACCATCCTATGTAGGTCAACTTTGATACAACCATCCTCTATTTGAGTTGCTAACATCCCTTATTTGTTAAATGCTATTGACTTTGATACACCTTGTGTTTGAGGGCATTTTGGAGGACTAAAAATGCCATAACTAGAAGGTCTTTGGAGAATTATGAGCATTGGGATGCTTGGGGATGCCATCATTTGAAGCACTGAAATTGCCATAACTGGGTCTTGAGGTATTGGGAGCACCAGCATGATTGGGGACACCCCCATTTGGACCTCTAAAATTGCCATAACCAGGTCTAGGGGTATTAGAAGCATTTGAAGGATGATTGTGGATATTATTCTCACGGGAAGGCATTGAGTGTCTTGATCCAGGAGGAGTGAAAGCTTGCCTGTTATTTTCTATTCTGGTATCAACATTAACATTCCCCGGCGCTTGCCTTGGCCGATTCCAATTCGGCAGCGGCGGCGGTGGCCTGAATGTGTCTCTTGTTCCAGGACCTTGGTAGTTGTTCATACCTGGATTATTTGAGGTTTGCTGGAATCTGTTTCTTGGCTCTACTCTTTTGTACCTATTTTCAGTCTCAGCAGGAGGCACTTGTGCCTTAGATTGGACGTTGTTTTCACCTTGAGGATTAGTTCTCCTATACCTGTTTTCAGACACAGGAGGAGATACTGGATCATTACTTCTTGACAGAAAGGGTGATTCTGCAGCATCAGAGGGGTCTTCCTCCGTTTCAAATCTAGATTCTGCATGACTCTCATATTCAACAGAATCACTAGGATTGGCTGTTGAAGTCTCTGTATTACCTTCCTGAGTCACAGTATTTGCTGCATTATGAAATTTTTTCCCACTTTTCTTCGCAGCCCCAAACTTAATGTGTCTGACGATCATATATGCATCTTTTTTTGCCATAAATGGTCCACTTTCCACAACGCACACATCTTCCAGCTGCAAATAAATTTTAACATGTAGAATGAAGGGTTTGTAGAGAAAAGGTATAAAAGAAAAAAACATTAGATATAGTTCAGGCAGAAAAAAACCAGAACAAAGTAAGAATCATCATCATACCAGAGCAATGAAAGGAGAAAATAATGCTGTCAAGTCCAGATTTTCTTTGCTTGATGATACCTTGCACTGTTTTAAATAGACAAAAAACAGTCATATTTCTGAGAAATCAGTCACCAACTCAGTACATGATACACAGTAACTCATACATCCGTTTAGAAACAGGAAGGATTTCGTCCCCTATCAGTATCCATTATGTTTTTTTTTTAAATAAATATTACAATATGCTATACTGTTAAGCTATGTGATTTTCTGAAATATATGATTAACAAATATGTCATCACCCCCTTTTGCATCCTAATATGTCAATTGTTGGTTTTGCTTCGTCAGTTCTCTATTTTTTTTTAATTTTATGATAAGTAGTTCAACTTTGCCATTATACTCCTAGTTTGTCATTTTTTTCTACTGCACCAATATCACCTAAAGCTATATTTAAATTTTCACTCTGAAGTTAACATTTAATATATATTTAAATGTATATTTTCCTTTTAATATAATACATGTATTGCATAACCTGTGTCATATATTTTTAGTAATAAAGTAGTAATAGTACTTTAAAGAAATTAATTGATTAGAAATGACAACAATATACGTGCAAAAATTAATCCCATAAAAGAATATTAATATTTTAATATTTAACTTACAATTACAACATTGTTCTTTGAATACTGTAGAGACAATATAGAAATCTAATTCAAAACCAAACAGTAGAGAGTACCTTCACTCGATAACCCTTCTCCATTAACTTTCTAACCATATCTGCTTTGTTCTTCAGGTCCTTTGCTTCCTGAAAACATCAACAGAAGAAATTTCAATCCACCAAAATTTTCCTTTTCCAGAATGAGTTAGTAAAAGATGACTCTCACTCAGAAGTCAGACACCATAGTTAGCCACAATACACACACATATATACAACTGTAAAGACATCTTGCAGGTTCAACATTTCTCCATACAAATTGAAACTTGAATGGCTAATTAATTGCCTTCACCAGGCACTTGTATGACTTAGATGCTAAAAGCCATGGCCTAGTTCGTAGAAAACAAGTACAGAGGAGCTGAAATTGAATAAGATTTAGCCAAGCTGATAAAGCATGCATTTCAGTTCAATTGCATTTCAAACATCAATACCAAAAGGTTGGACCAAAACATTTGTTGCCCTGGCTAAGGTTTGTTTTAAAATAAGGTAAAATTAATTCTAAAGAACATAATTGAGATGTGTTAATCTGTTCCATGGATTTATAACGGGACATGTGCTTTTAATTAAAAAATGTGAAAATCTGATTTTGTATTGCCAGAACAAACAAGGGCTTCCAGCTCACAATTAGAGACCTAGTAAATAATTCTAGAACAAACATGCTACTAGACTTAATTTATAGCAGTAGATAATTTTTATAAGTAATAAGTTTGCTAAAACATTTAAAGGATATAGAAAAATAAAAGGAAATAGAAAAGGCTTACAATTTTTTCAGAAAATCGCACTTCTTTAACATCCTTTCGTATTGTCGTGTCAGCCTGCATTTGTCAGAAAACTGATTAAAAATAAGAATATTACATCTAATAATATAACTACACATTTGTCTTTCACAAGTCACTAAACATGCCATAATAGAATAATGACTACATAAGAGCAACTCAGGCACAAAACTCCCCCCTCTAGAGAGGTTTTGGGAGGATTAATGTAGCAAAGAGTCTGTTTCCAGAACTTAACCTGTGACCTCCAGATCAAAAGGCGATAACCTAACTGCATTTATTCTACCAATCAATAAACCATGAAAAATCTCTTGCTCAGTTGCTCCCATTAAATGTCAAGCAATCACTTCTATTGGGTTTAAGCCAGCACTAATTACCGTTGCACCAAATAATTACTATAAGTAATTAACAAGTAAAGCACCGATTATTTATGAAATATGTTTTTACTTTTAAGAGTACATACACAAAATTGTAATTTTGCTTCGGATCTGACAATGTAAAGATCCACCTTTAGTTCCTAGTATTATATATGGTTTCATTTTTAAACCATTGCTAAAAGAAAGCTGTCTGCATCATAATTAGTATTTGGAATACTGAGAGGAAAGCGCACATTTCACTCAATTTATTCATTTTGTTGCATGAAAAAACACTCTTGCGGCCTTTGTTTTACCAATAAGTCTCTGAAGAATTTGGATTTCAGTTAGATGTTACAATATCTGGTCTATATGCAGCAAGTAATCTGATTCTTTTACCTATACATATTATAAAGGCCTAGACCTAGCAGAGTCAAATTCTTAACAAGTTGATCTTGACATAGAAAGATGACAAATAAATATATGCTAGTAATTTGAACAGTATGTAGTGATTTAGGAGCTTTTCATACCCATAATCCCCATTTAAATTCCACCTGACCTGACCTTTATCTACTCATATCCAATAATATTGCCAACACGTTGGACATATAATATGGCACATTTATTCTAACAGGTTAAACGCTCATGCAGTCGCACTTCTTTGCTAGCAGAGACTCCTATGTATGAACATTCCACTATCAAATTAAAATGAGTATGACAAAATATATATATCAACAATGACAACAAAGAAACTTTAAAAGCAACATCCATACTACATTGTACCTTGCTTTTAGCACGGTCCTTTTCCCATTCATGTCGCTTATACATTTCCTTGTGGTAGTCCATAATTTTGCAGACAGGAGGATGAGCACTTTTATCAACCTGTCACATAACCAAATTCTCATATAATAAATGTCAAAAGGGAAAATTCCTGTGTGCTTAGCCCAACCTCCCAACCTTCTTCATGCGAATTCATATGCAAATTGTAATGCTTTATGGATTGACAAATTTGATACATGAGTATATAGGTTATCTACCACTAGTCACAAAATATCCCTGTTTTTAAGGATGTGCTGTTCATGATGATGGAATCAATGACTACATAATGTTAGACACACACGTGTTTGTTTCTGCCCCAACTTAAGGCTAGATCTTACAATGATAAAGTCCAGATCCATCATAACAGAATGACTTAAAAGATTACAAGGATGCAAAAATAAATAAATAAATCCTTCCGTAAATGATGATTTTTCATGAAATTTTGTTATCTACTTTAACTCAACTATATTTTGCAGGTATCTCTTGAAAAAATTCTTAATAACTACAATATAAAAATATAAAGTATCATTCAAATTAACAAGGGAAAGGAAGTATCATTCAAATTAACAAGGGAAAGGACAAAAAAAATCATTTACCTCAACTAAATCAAGTTTAAGCGCCTTGGCACGTTCCAATGCTTCAAGCCTTGGTACTATTGAATGATGGCCTGCGTGAACTCATAAATTTAATTGGAAACTCGTACAGTAAATAACACATAAAGCTGATACTACAAGCCCCATGTATTAAATAATAATAATATAGTTCAAATTTGCATTTATGTTTATTTCAGTACTTCAAGTAGAGCTTAAGCCCAAACAAGAATCTAGGCTCAGTTGCAGTTTATATTGGTAGCACTAGTTTAAGCAGGAGAGAACAGCTATCTCATTATGATGCACAACTGTAATATATTTATCAGAAAAATAACTAGGTAGCTTTAACTTCTAGCAATTTTCCATCACAGCAACTCCACGGTTTACTAATGGAGAGAATAAGAGTAAACATTACTACAGATGATTCAAGGACAGTGTAAAAATCATGTATACTAACATTTCATGTTATATTTACTCTTAAAACATTACAAAGTAAACAACCAAACCAGCATCAATTCAAATGGGCAATAGGTTTACCATCATCCACAACAAGCCTGACATAAGGAGCTTTGATTTTCTCATTCATCCGTCGCTCACTTGGATCCTCCTCCTCGTTCCTGTTCTTTACCTGAAACTGAAATCCCACAAAATATAATCAAATTCAAAAGGGTACAAAAGGGTAAAATGATCCATCACAGAGCAACCCAGTTCCAAATACAGAGCAAAGACAGCAACTTTGGCAGTCTCGGCCAATGAAAGTGTGAACAACCTGAACAGGGGCAGCGAAGAACCTCACGGTACTGAAAACGCTGGTGGGTCTGGCATGAAACACGGAATTCGGCCGTGGAATGTCCATATGGCAGGGTTTGGGGGCAGAAGCACGGTGAAGATGAATGTAAGATCGTTGGAGTTGGGTGCAGAGGGTTCTGAGCTTCGCCTTTCCGATTCGGTGCCACAACGCCATGACCTCAACTGATCAAACGGTTCGATTAACCGTAACTGAGGTTGGTGTTTGTTTAGCACAGAGAGAAGAGGGAGAAGACAACCTCAACGTTTTATGTTATGCCATAGTCGCGTGTTCTGTTCTCTGTAACTAAATTTTTTTTCACTTTTGGGAACCGATTGGGCCTTAATGGTAATGTTTAGGCCTGTGATCAATATTGCATTTTTATATTCAAATTTTGAATTTTTATTTAAAAGTGACACCATAATTGATTTGTGATTAGGTTTGATAAGATCTTAATTATATTGGTACTTTCAATTTTTTTTTTAATTACAATTGTGCTGTCACAAAGTATTTTTTATTTTAGTTGCATTTTTTTCTCAAACAAATGTTTGCAGCATTTGATTTGTTTGTAATTGATATTATTTCACATATAAATCAGTAATTTGATAAATATTATATTTGTTTTTATGTGTTTATTTGTTTTTTATTATATTCGCTTGCAACGTCGCATAAAACCTTCTAAATTTTAAATGGTAGTTGAGTTATGGATTAGATATTCTTAATTTAACAACCTCTGTAGTATATGGCTTAATTCATTTAACCTTAAATGTTAATCTAATGTCATACCATATATAAACAAAGTTCATTCTAGTGGAATTGATTTATTACTTTTTAAAATAATAATCCATAAAATATAAAAGTATACAATATGTTTATGAATAAAATTAAACTATTAATCAAAATATACTTAATCTTCCATTGTTAAGTTGCATTTAAATAAAAATAATCAATTCGATTAATTTTATTTGTGTACTCATTTTATGTATTTTTCCTTCTAATCAATATATATTAAAACTAAAAAATAAAAATGAATGAAAATTAAATAAAATATAATAATTTAAATCTACATTTCTGATTTGTATAATATATATATATATATATATATATATATATATATATATATATATATATATTAATAAAATGCACCTTGATTTTATGTATCTCAACTATTCCAATAATTATAGAAAACAACCCTGTAAACTTGGATTCTTATAAACGAGTTTTATCGTGTGATTTTTTCTTTCTAAAAGCTTAGGCCACGTATTTTTTTTAATTTGAATAATTATATATCAAATATGTGGACATGTATTGTTTACATTTTTTATATAATATAAAATTATAAAATTATAATTATAAATATAAATATAAATATAATATTATAAATTTATTTTAGATAAATTTTATTTATTTGTAAATATTAATTTACTAAAAATGATAATTAAATTTAAAAAAGAAGAAAACTTTAAAAAGTGAAATTTAAAAAAGAAAATCACTTAAAGTAAACTTTGTAAACGGTTAATTATTGAAAGATGGAATTGAAAAAATATATATATGTATAACAAAAACATTTATTTATGATATATATATATATATATATATATAAAACTTCTTTAATATATTGGATATAGAAACTTGTGAAGCAGAAGAATTATAAAAATAAGAGAAGAATAAAGATTGTTACTTGATTTATGCCCAGAAAGAGAGTTCATTCCATTATTAATGACACCCCATATTTCCTAAGCACACATCTCCATTATTATATTTTTTTCAAATCTACTCCATCAACTGCCCACAATTCCAACTCTAATTCTTAGTTACATACCCACCAAAAAAACTTCCATTGTAACATCTCACTTAAACAAAATTACATACCTTCCATAAACATAATAAAATACACTATATGAATTCATTAATTTTTAAACAAGATTTAAATTTAATTACCACATTGTCCATTATTTTTCATGCACTTATTTATATTATACTCTTATCAATATTATTTATAAATTTTATTTATATAATTATATTGATGTGTACCGGTAAAATATATATATTAGTACTAATACAAATGTAAATATTATATATATATATATTAGTAAAACCACATTAATTACATATATGTATTCTTTCTTTTTTTTTACTGTAAGTAATTAATTTAATTTTAAAAACAGTTGAATTTAAATAAATAATGTGTTAAATATGTTTTTGATCCCTCAAGTTTCATTAAAATTTGGAATTGGTTCCTTTTCAAAAAATTTTACCAATTTAGTCATTTATCTTTAAAAATATATGAATTTAGTCATTTTAACCATATTTTGTTAAGTTTATCTAACGTTTTAAGCGCATTTCATGATAGTATTTGAATTGATTACATCGTTTAACTCATTTTTGCTTAAAATGCTAAGTCAAATATTATCCTAAAAAACATTTGAACTTCAAATAAACTTAGCAAAATTTGATTAAAATGACTAAATCCACGCGTTTTTAAAGACAAATGAATAAATTGGTCAAAATTTTCGATAAAAGATTGATTTCAAGTTTCACTGAAACTTGAGGGACCAAAAACATATTTAACCCAAAAACATATTTAACTCATAAATAATCACTCAAAAAAAATATAACTATTTTAGTTTATAAAATTATTCAATTTAAATAAATGATTTTTTTGAATGGTAAAAATAGTAAGATGATGACAAATTTTATATGTTAATTGGTTCAAGGTGAATATTAATGGTGTAGTTAGGGGTTATCATAGTTTATGTGATGATATTTTTAGAAAAATTAAGGGTAAATATGTGAATAATTTTTAATTTTTTTAAAAAATGCAGACTTCTATTTATATTGAGTTTATGTGATCATTTTTATGTCTTGGGGCTTACTTGATTAGAGAGTAGTTATTTTTCGGTATGTCATGGTTTTTCTAGATCAACAAAAGATTATTTATAATCTTAGATAGAAATGGAGCCAATACTTGTATTTTTTATGTAGAGTTCAAATTTTCTCATGTTTTTTGTAACAAAATTTTTTTATTGATATGTTAGCTTCTTTAACTTGTATTCATATAGGAAAATATAAGTGGGTTTGATATTTTACTTTTATATATGTATTTGTATATTTTCAAAATAGGTATAGTTTGATTATGTTATAAAATTCACATAGGCATGTATTTCTTAAAAAAAAACTATTTTGTTTAATAACTATTAATTAATTGTTTTAAACTATTATAGTGAGTATGCTTTGTTGGTTTAAATAATCGTAAAATCACAATCATTGAAAAAATAGTTAAAAATAAAGTGTAAAATCACAATCATTTACAAAACATCTAAAATTTTATACTTAGTCCAAGCTCTTTTTCTACCTTATATTATGATGAGTAAATTATTGTTTGTAAGAATTATTCAAAATTATTCCAATTTCGATAGAAAATGTTAAATTTACTCTATACAAATATGGTACGAGTAATATAGAATACTTTAAATTAAGTATAAAGACAAAATGAATAGGTGGGTCCTAATATTATTTTTGTTCCCATTTCATGATTTTTAAATTATTAAAACCTTTTTAACTTATTAGATAATTTAACAAATTTATATTATTATTTTTATTTAGTCCTTAATTTTATAAATTATTTATAAGACACACGTCTAATAAGTTTTATCCAATTTTATAATTATTTGATTTTTATTATATTATTATGTAACATGATCAAAATAATTTTTTATATTAAATATTCGATAATATTATAATTTTTTAAATGATTTTTTATTCTTATAAAATAATTATTTAATTAATATTTACGATCATAAATACATGAATACCCACGTAAAAACACACGTGTATACCGATTAACTTAATGAAAAGATGACACAAAAATTTCATATTTATTTAATATAAAGATAAAACAAAAATTTAATATAGAAATAAAATTAATAATAAGTTTTTAGTTCAAATAAATAAAAAAGAGATAATCAAAATCCATTCCAAAATTCCCTCTATTATTTATTCTTAAGTTAGAACTTTGTTTGTTGCAATAGACCAGTCAAATAAATATTCTTATCATAACAGATATTGTCCTGTTTACTTATGTTTATTAAAACGGTTAACTAACTATGTAATTTAATCACTTATTATTTCTTTACAAGACTTATACTTAAAATTTCCTTTAAAAGAAACTAAAAATAGAAACTTTGCTATATGTCTCGCGACAATGTTGACGTAACCACTGGTTTAATTAATTTAATTAATCACGCGGAAATTCTAGTTTTGTTTAAGTCTACCCGAAATTTGAAGTTGAGTTAACAATGATTATCATCAGTTCTATCTGTCTCACAGTTATCAGCTGCACCCAAATTGATCGATAAAATGGTTGAAAGTTCACATCGATTATAAATAAGACTTGTTGTCTAGCAGAACTATTATTAGGAATGACGATCACGTTTTCAAGATATTATATGCTTTGGAGTGTTTGAACTCTGTCACGATTTTATCTTTGAAAGACGTTTCGAAAGATAAAAAGATGTAAGAATATTTAAATTTCGTTTAACCTCGACTATTAGACGATGTAAAACTTATTAAATATATCAAAACAAGTTAAATTAAACTTAAAATTCACTTCTAACAAAATCAATTATAGAAGATTCTGGAAAAAAGAATGCAGTGAATTCAAATGGGACGAATTTTATAATCACATTCTTCCTCGCATCTACGACGATCATCGTTTTCACGTCGTGTCATTATCCATGTCACAGTAATTTGACAATTCTAACACAAGTTTATGGCCACATTTTTGTACCTTGAACCTTGCAACAACCTAATAGCATTGCCAAAAATATTTAAAATATACCCCATGATTTCCTTCACAAACCACATGGAACTGCTCCAAAATAGAGCTTTCAGTGATGTATCATTCACCAGCCATTTTCTTTTCTTACATAATTAGCCGTTTTTTAATGCTTTCAGAGACGGTTTAAGAAGAACTGCACCCTTATAAAATCTTCATTTTTGACCAGTAATAATCATAACACAACATTGAATTTCCAAGATTAATTGCATGGGAATATCAACTCTGCCGGCTGTTGATGATTGTGGGGACTTGAAGTTTTCAAATTCAGTTGTATCTATCAGTCTAGAATAACCTGCATGATGGTTTCACACTGTGATCCATTAACGTTAACGTTGTTCAGTATCTACATTCACAAATACTTAATATATATATATATATATATATATATATATATATATATATATATATATATATATAAGTATGCAAATGTAATTTTTCGGAAAAAAATTGAAAATATTCATTCAATTTTTTATGGACAAAACTGAAAATATTTGAATGATACACAACTACCTAAGTCTCTCATAAAAGACATATGCAATTGTGAGGACAACTTAAAAAATAACTCTGGATTTTTATAGTACTTTTTTTTATTTTTTATTGTTTTCTTCTTCCTATTACTCGATGTGAAACTTTGGTAAACAATCAATTTGAGAATCAACATATCATCCCTTCACAAAAGACATGCTCTAGAACAAAAATTTGATACACCATCAACAAATATGCTTGAACCGTTTTTGCTACCAGATCTGCACAAACTTTTGACGGTGACAATTTTTATAAGATTATAAGGCTTAAAATATACATTTTAACATAATAGTATCAAAATTTTGGTTAATCATAACAAGATTTGTTATTTGTTAAGTCTATTGTATCATCTATTATCAGATAGTTGTCAAAATATCGATTAATGTTTGGTCTCAAACTCGAAATAATAAAAATAGAGTGTGTTAAAAATTGCACATTAAATAAAAAAACAAATATATTATAAGTGTAGACAAATTTCGCCTTGTAAATGGAATTATATTTAAGATTCCTTTTTATTACAAATCAATTTGGTTTCTTGTTTTGATTTCATCTTTATGAGACAGGCTTTAGCTGGTGCTGTTCCATCTATACATATTTTTTTCTTCACTTGATTGTGCCGCAAACCATTCTCTGCACAAAACTAGTCAACAATTACTCTTTTTAAATATCTCATCTTCCACTTCTTGTTTTGACTCAGTTTATCTCATACAATTCTTAGTTGATGACCTTTTCGTTGTGAAGTTTTCAAACTTTTTTATTTCTTCTCTTACCACTGCGTTTGGATCAAGTAATGTACTTTACTTGTACTGTTCAAATTTACTTTACTTCAGTGAATTGTCTTCAAAATATAATGAAAGATAGATGACATATTATGTTTTACAGTTTTCTTTTTTTTATCGTCGCCTATTTTGAAAGTTTAGGTCAGTAAAAAAATAAAACTGAATAAAAAATATATTGGTTTGAAAAAGTAAATTAATTCCATTCCAGTGTAGACTGTATTTATCTTCATCATTGATCTTAAAATTTGTAGTTTCTCTTTCTTTTTTTTTTTAATTTGAATTAGAAAAAGTTAAAATTTTAATTAAATACTAATTTTAATGTTAGTGACTTTTATTTTTATAAATTAAATTTTATACCAATATAAATTTATATTAGAAATTTATATTTTTTAAATCCATATAAAATTATATTAGAAATTTTATAGCAATATAAAATGTTAGAGTTGCTTTAAAAATAAAAATTTTATAAATTTAAATATAAAATTTTGAAAAATTTTTATAACAATTCTAACATTTATCTATAAATTATAGGTATATAAATATTTCAAACAAAATTTAAATAAATATCAGTACAAAATATACATTTAAATAAACTTAATTTTGTTTAAAATATTAAATATAATAAAAATACCATTTTAAAATTTATATAAAAATTAAATTTGATATAGGTATGAAAATGATTCAATTTTAAAAAAGTTGGGATCAAATTGAAACAAAATAATAAATACAGGGATTACATTGAGACTTTTCAAATCCAATAGTGACACGTGGCACTGTCATTGTCACATCACATTGTCTCAGCCATGTGACACAATGTCAAACTGACAAGTGGTAATTTTAATTTTTTTTAAATTATAAAAACTTAAAAAGTTTAAAAAAAATTAAAAAATTTAAAAATTTAAAAAACCACGTGACACATAATTAACACCATTATTGTACAACTAACGGAAATGAACTAATTGCAACGAAATTTCCAAAATAGGAACTATATTGAGTCAAATAAAAATGAAGGACCTACTTGATATTTCGTTACAAAAATAGGGACCGCTATAATAATTTAACCTTTGAATTATTATTAGTTTAACATTTTATTCTCTATGTCACTTCGTTCAATATGATTTGTATTGGTGTGTACAATGATGAATCTTAAAAGAAGTATAGGAATGTCTTCCTATATTTATATTTTATATATTTTGTACTTCAAAAAAAAATTATACATTTATATTAAAATTTTGACACTCTCATGTTAAGATCCACCACTCGTTGTATAAGTAAATAGACCAATAAAAATGCATTATATGTTTTATTTTTTATAGTTTTTTTAAATATATTAACTTTATCAACTTTTTTTCGTTAGTATTTACGAGATCGATACATGCTTTGGTCGTCATAAAATTTTATTTTAATTTAATTGTGAAATACTTTATATAATTCTTTCACATTTATATAATTTTTTATATAAATATTTATACTATAATAATTTATTTATAAATATTTATCTATGAAGATATAAGAATATGTTTTGATATTGAATATTTTATAATGTTATTTTTTATGTGGTTTTTAAATTTATATAAAAAATAAATATTGAAAATTAAAACAATAAAAAATGGATGTGAACATAAGGTATACCCGTGACGACGAAAATGAAAGGAAAATTATATACCTGTTTGAGAGTAGGGATAAACTTTTACGTGTGAAGATGAATATAAAATAATCAAATACGTGTTTGTCTCGTTCCCTTGTTATCCATGTAATATTTTTAAACATTATTTGACAAATACAATTGTAATATTTAAAATTTAAAATTACTAAAATTTATATCATAAAATACACATATTATATCATACAGCGACGGATATCTCTAAAAGATATTTTAGTAGTGTTAAAACTTTTATTTATAACTATATAAAAATTTAAAGAAATTAAATGCATAATAATTAAAAAAATAATTTTATTTATATACTAATTTTATGTACATAAAAAGAACGGAGAAACGAAAGTCTTTCCCTTAAGTTCCCTCAGCGATGTCATAGATATCTCTCTCCATATATATATATATATATATATATATATATATATATATATATATATATATATATATATATATATGATTTTAGAGAATTTTCAACCAATTTTGCTGTACCTAATTTTTTCACTAGATATCAACCACATTTTTTCCATGAAAGTTGTATCGGTTATCTTTTGTCAACATCCACATAGTTGTAGTAATAATTTTTTTTCATTTAGTATTAATTAAGATATTCTAAGAAACATAAAATTCAATAAATATAATCCTATCGTCCAAACAAAAAATTTAAAAAACTAAATAAATTAAATAAAAAATAATTAAATTTTTTAGAAATCGTAAATTTAGACAATAAAATGCAAGTTGAATCTTATATTTATTAAAATCGGAGTTTAAAACTTAACTTAACCCTACAAAACCGACTAGGATAAGATTTGCATATCACTCATATGTTATATCATGTCAAAAATGAAGTTTAAAATTAACTCAATCAGTTTCTAAAATAAGATTTGTAATTTACTTTTATAAAATTATCTTATTTTTAATTGATGTAGAATTTTTAACAACATCAATATAATTAATATTCAGACATCATTGTGATACATGCACAGCAATTAAATAAATATGTTCTAAAAAAAATAATTGTTTGGCATCCCAAAGAAAGGGGAGTGAGTAGTACATTATCCTTAGATGGTGTGGACCATTTTTGATGAATGCATGGAACTTAACCTAGACTAGGTACAATGCTTCCTCAAACCAGACGTACATAACTGTTTGGATTGGAGTTGAAAGAACATGGTACACTTTTCTCCACTCCCATTTTCCTGTCGGTGTAACCTTCAAGAATACTCATCATCATCATCATCTTTCGCTACCTAGTTTCGTCCAAAAATCCAAGTACATTTTTATCATAACTTTCCACTTTGCATACTCAAACCAGAAAAATTAATTCATCATTTTGTACATTAGCTGCCTAATTATTACTCTCTCCAGAGAAAAAAATGGCCCACGTACGAACCTTTGCATATAATTGGTGTTCATACCCACAAGAGAAGAGAAATTAAACTCCCAACTTGCTTCTTCATAGCTGTAACACCAACCTAGTCTTTTTCTCACGTGAGGACGATCCTACTCTTAATTATAAGGTCCAATCAGAAAAACCCACTTCAACTAAAGAATCTAATCACGCAAAAATCTCCTTTTTATTGCTTGTTTTTATGTGCAAGTGTTTGGGTTGGGATTATCCACTAAACTGAGATGTGGAAGAAGCAGTGAGCATGTATATATATAGAGAGAGAAGAAGAAGAAAAAGAAAGAAATGAAATAAAAGGGTATGTGATCTTATTCTGTTCACGTGGCGCACTTTAGGGGGCTCAACACTCAACTCAATCCAGTGCCAATAATGCTGGATGGATTTGTGCAGTGGTTTTAATCAGAAGCATTGCCCCACCACACCAGCACCAGCACATTTTCGATTTTTCGTTTTCTTCTCTTTTTTTTTCTTCTACTTGTTGCTGGGTTGGGTTCCTCTTTGATCTTTATCGTGATGCAGCAAAATGACAAGTATATCCAATCAGTGAGTGATGAGATTGATTGGGTTGTCACTGTGACACATTTAATTCTATATGTTAGGTAAAGGGGCATTTCTGCTGCTGCTTCTGCCATTTTCTCTCTTCCTTTCACTGTCACTCTTGCTATCCATCCATGCGCCATCACAATGCTCACAAATCAGTATCACAGTTAGTATTTCGAGAAAGTATTACCGAAAATATACATATCGGTAATAACAGATGGAACAAAATTTTTAAAAAAATTCGTTAAGATAAATTTTAATTTGATTTTGATATTATGTTAGAACTCAACCTTACAAAATTGACGTGTAAGATGAGAATTACACCTATTTATATATTGTGAATTAGTTTTGTCTTTAGTCATTGTGAACTTTTAATAAATAATGAGTTTATGAGTCTTTATCTTTATATAATATTCAACTTTCTCACTTTTACTCGATGTGAAATTTAAACTCATATTTTAAATTCTTAATGATACTTGTGTCTAAAAATCTTATATGACTCAAAAGTTGAGACTAAAATGGGTTTAAATATTTTTATGTTTACTTTCAAAAAACATCTCAAAAGTAAAATAAAAAAGATTAAACTATTTTTAACCTCAAATTAGCGTAAACTATTGCACGCAACTAGCGTATATTAATAAGAAAAAGGAGAACCATATGTACTATATATAGTATGTGTTTGGGCACACATTTTCTGGGGAAGGTTTATTTTGCTGCTGCTGCTGCATAATATCTTGAATTCTGACAGGGTTGCTACTTCTATAATTCCTGTAACCTTGTTTTGTCTTCTTAATTCAAATCCAAAAGAAGGAACCTTGTTGGAAGGCACGTCCAGTGTCACGTTATTTTTTTAAATTCTTCACATCACATTAGGGTTAGGGTTTTGGACATTAAGTATATATATATATATATATATATATATATATATATATATATATATATATATATATATATATATATATATATAATACAGGCACATAATTGTTGGTCTTTACGCAACTGTGTGTGAATAATTTTGATTCACTGGTCAGAATATATGAATCTTTGGTTCAAAGGAGACAAATAGGGTTAACAATAATAAAAAAAGAAACCGGCAAATAGGTCAACATATTATGAACTTTAATTTAAAAATGTTTAATTTGAGAAAAAAGAAAAATTCAGAGAAGAAATAAGGAAATGAAAATCTTTTTTTTTCAAAGAAATTGATTTTTCATACTGAAATTCAGTTGATTCACCTTCATAGTAACAAACAAACACACATGTAAAATAATTTTTAATATTATTATAAATTTATATACCATTATTGCACAAGTCCTCAATTTGCTGAACAAGTGTGTATATATATTTGCTATTGAGGAGTTCTATGATGTCGCCCTGTCGCCCATATTATTGTGCAGAGCTCTGATATATATTATTTGAAGAGTTCTAGAAGATATTTGGTTGAATAATTTATCAATATTTATTTATGATTAATATGTATAAAAACTATCAATCAATTTTTTATATAGAATTCTTTTTATTTTTATCATACAGTTTCACGCTGTCATTTATTAACAAATTATTCCTTTCTAATTATATTACCAATTTTTAAAATACTATTAGTTAATATTTTAAACATCTTTTAGTGTGTTAGTCAATGATTGGGGGCTATTTTACTTAAATAAATTTTCTGTATATGTGTGATGAAATGTCTTTTTTTTCTCCTACAAAATGAATAAAAAAAAACACCTATCCTAATAATTAAGAAAAAAATACCTAACCCCTATGATGCATTGAGAGCCAAATTAAGTATCCCACTGATTTTGGACAACCCAGATGTCCACATCACTCTGCTTTTAGTATACTAATATAATATGCATTAAGATTATTAATATATATTAATTTTTTTAAAATATTGTATAAATTATTATTGTCTGTAATGTAGGTTAGGTTAGGAGCCTAGAAGCGTTGGTGATTAGGAAACTCGCGGGAAATCCGGTTGCAAATCTTAATAAAAATTATATATATTTCTCATGCGTATATTTGTAAATTCTTTAAAGATCAAAGTAAATTATAAACTAAATATATGAAGCTTTATGAATAATTTATTATTTAAACAAGTAGCAATTCGTGAAAATTTTATCAAAGAGAAGAGGATAATAATATTTTAGTAGTATAACTTTTCAATTCATAAAATGATTGATTCATAAAATGATTGATTGATTCTCTTAATGCGTGTGAGAAAATCTTAAAAATAATATAAAATAAATGAATTGCTATAGATTGATAATACAATAAAAAAATAAAGAAATAAAATACGTTTAATTAGATTAATTTTATGAACATATTTAATTCAAAGAGAAATATAACTAAATTCAATAATCCATGCTTCAATAGTTTTTATAAAAGAATTAATAATTGTGCTCGAATAGTATAACATCTATAATGCACCAATACTCTAATTTAAGGATATTTTATAATACTTAACAATGAAGTATTTAATTTATAAAGTCGTAGTATATTACAATAAAATCTTTGAATAATGACCAATTTTAATGAAAAAATAATAATTAGTCACTATATAGTGTCAAATTTAGGTACCAATTTAAAAACAAATTATTGACAACTAAAATAATTCCAAAAAGTTATAATTGGTCTCTAAATTTATTATTAAAATAGTTTCTATTATAAATTAATTTATAAATTGGTCACTAACATTAGTTACCAAGATTTTGACTACCAAAATAATTTGTTTCTAAATTCGTCACTAACATTAGCTACCAAGGTTTTGACTACCAAAATAATTGGTATCTAAATAGGTGACCTTCGCGTTATTAGCACGACGCTCTAACCAACTGACCTAATAGGCCATACATTTTATCATTCTAAATACCAATTAAACATATTTATTGCAAAAAATAATGCGGTAAACTTTTTTATTGGAAAAATAATTGGATACTGACTAATTATAAAAGGATAAAAAAAATTTGTATATTGACTATGACCAAATTTAGTGACAAAAAATAATTAGTCATTATATAGTGTCCAAATTGACAACTAAAATAGTTTCAAAAAATTATAATTGGTCTTTAAATTGATATTTAGAATAATTGGTCTTTAAATTGATATTTAGAATAATTTTATTATGAATTAGTTTCTAAATTGGTCATTAACATTAACTATTAAGTTTTGAATACCAAAATAATTGGTCTCTAATTAAAAAATTTGGATTCATATAATCATATAATTATTAGATTCTTTTAAGAATTATTGTACATTTTTTAATATTCATATATCACATATCATATTTTATTATTTTGAAAATAAATGTATCAGATACGTTACACTTATCGTATTTGTGTATCATAGTATAAAATAGTTTATAACACTTTTAAGATAATTATTATAAAAAATACTTGATATATACTTGTATGTATTATTTTGTTTTTCATTGAGGTTGAAGGAGAGAGTATCAATTTAAAAATAAGGGCTGTTTACTGATATTTTGACAATTAATTGTTTAATTTTTTGTTACACAATTAAGTTGCAATAATGAAGTTTTATTATGATTTTCCACAAGTATTTGACATTTTTTTTCTACATACAATGCTTCACAATGGAGGCATTTTCACAATCAATGATAAACGAGAGTTTTTTTTGGAGTTGTCAAAAAAGTTAATTCGACCCGGTTCAATTTGATTCATCATAGGTTGATCATTTAATGAGTCAATTTAATCTGGTTTATTGATTAAAGAGTCAAACAAATTTAAACCCAACTTGATCCACCACGGATTGGTGGTTAAATGGGTTGGCTCACCGGCTCACTTAATTAAAAAAGAAAAACATTTTTTTCTTCAATCTCAAAAACAATAAATTATAATTTTGATTAAAATCTAAATAAACTTCAATAGAATCCAAAATCCAAATATAATCCAAGAGATGTTAAACTCCAACTACAAATCAAAATCACAAAAATATTAATGTGTTGGCTAAAAAAGTTAACCTAATCCGACTCAAATGCAAAACTCAACATAATAAAAAACATGTGTGTGACCCTTTATTTGTGGGTTGGTGGGTCAACCCGGCTCACCATGGGTTCAACTAGGTGAGTCGGGTTCTAGGTGGGCCGGTAAAAAATTAACCCATATTAATTTAAAAAAAAATTAACCCAACCCAATTCGAATCCATGATGAGCCATGTTGGTTCATGGACTATAACCCACTTTGACAACTCTATTTTTTATATTGTATTGAGATAAAAATTTGCATAAAGACCTATTAATTCGTATGATTCATTTATTTATGTTAGTCATAGAGCAGAATTTTTATATACTATAATACATTTAAAAAAAAAAAGTCATATATCTTATTATACACGTTACTTCTTTATCTAAAATTTTCTCAATAAGATCGAATAAAATTACGATATTTTGTTTGATAGAATAAATAAGTGATTAAAGTAATAAATGTGATAACTTAACCCCTTATCAACTTTATTTATCATATATGGTATGAGTAGAATACAAATTCTGTAAGAAAATGGAAAGCAATTGATTAAAATATTTCAAAGTTGGACCAAATTTGGAGATAATAGGATAATTTTTGTGTTCAATAAGTAAGGTGGATTATGCACGCCATCTCTACCAACCCTATACTCATTATATCTCCTTTCATATCATTAAGAACATATTTAAACTGTTTTTTTTTTCATAAAAACTTATATTTTTTTTCCTAAAAAATATTGAAATTAGTGTACATAGATTAATTTGGCAATTGATGACATTACTAATGTCACGTTTGGTCAAAGACAATCAACAGTTAACTACCTTTCCAAAATATTGAGCTGGCTATTATGGTTTTATTACAATTTTTCTTTTCGTATAAATATCAATTCAGTGGGTTTATTTAATATAAGAAATTAGAAAATTAAAATTAAATGTACCTTAGGTTTTTCTAGAGTGTTAGAAATTTGGTTTTGTTCTTTCTTTGTAATTTTCTGAAAAAAAATAATTATCCATATCTTGAGGCAGCATTTTAGGAGGAGTGATATAAACAATCTTTAAAAATTATATTATTAGAACTTTTAGGACATTTAAAAATACGAAAGATATAAAATATATAAGAAATATTTATAATATGTTATATAAAGGAATATATTTTTGTATTATATATATATATATATATATATATAACTCTTAATATAAAATAATAACTAATTTCTAAAATTTAAATATATATCTAAAATTAAAATATTTTCTATAAACTAATTTAAATAAAAAAAATATTAAGTAATATTCTAAACATATATTATCGCTGTTTTTTTATACTTTTCCAGCAATTGTTTAATTGTAAATTTAAAAAACAAACTAAAATTATTTAGACACGTTTCTGGAATTAAAAGAAAGAACATTAGAAACGAAAATCGTGTTTAAATATTTGTAAATTATAAACTCTGGAAGAAAGAAAAAATAACAAAGACTAAAAGATATCGGTTAATTAGCGTGATTTTTCTGAATCGTTAAAATGTGATTATTAAGAAGTTAAGTTTTATATCTCTAAGAACTAATCGCGGAATTGTGTGAATTGTTGAAGAAGGTAGAAAAAGGATATTTACTTATTAAAGATTCCCATACTCGATTCAATAAGAAAAAGTAATAAGTATAAAAGTGAATAAAAAAAAAGTGAGTAGATAAAATTAATTTGTATTTATGAATGCTTTTAGGTCTAAACTATATTACAGAACATGTATTAAATATTACAGAACATTAACAATAAATAAGATATATAATAGCTCTTGTAAAAAAATGGGTGTCCTAAATCAGAATAATAAATATAAAGAGTGAAAATCTAACTAAAAATTACAATACTTTTCAATTAAAAAAATTCAAGTATTTTAATCTCTTATGTGTCTTAATCTTGAGTGTTGTAAATTAAAAAATAATATTTCAGGCACAAAATACACAGATAATAAAATATAAATTACTTTATTTTTTTTTCTAAAATATATTCCAAATTGGAATAGAAAAATTTATAAGATTTAGTTCAACTTCTATGATAAATTTTTTATTTTATTTTATCCATTTTATTATCCGTCATCTTAGACAGTTTGAACTATATAATAATTATATATTTGTTATTAAATTGTCTTTAGATCAAAAGTTATAAAAGTGCAATAATAATTATTTTAATAGAAATCAAACTTGTGACCTATTGTTAGGATTAAGTGATATCATTAGACAAAAAACAATAGTCATTAATCGGAGCGGCACGACTTCTTATTTAAAAGTGTAATAGTTCAAGTGTTACAATTTGATTATGATCCGACTCATTTGATCTTTGTCACAGAATAATTAATATCACCTTCAATATATATATATATAATTTTGTTTCATCAAATTCAAATGATTTTACATTAATATTTTGTTATATATTCTCATAAATATCTGATTCTGGTAGGCACAATATCTGATATAATTTGTGAATTTTGTATGAGGTTATTGTGTTGTAAAATAAATGATTTTGATGGTTTGAAATAAGGTAGTTAACTACATTTTAGATAAAGACCTTTGAAAATATTGTTTTGAAAGATGTATAGCTTTGTTGTGGTTTTGAGTATTTAGTATTTTATAGTTATCTAAAAAGAGGGAGCTATTTTTGTCAAAACTTTTGAAAAACAAAGTCAAATGTTTGATTTGGAAAATTAATAGGAATTCACAAAATTCTTTTGCATCTAATATCTTATATGCAATGATGCTGACTTTATTATCTTTTTCCTTCCTCATTTCGAATTAAGTCTTTGACTTTACAAGAAACTTGAATCACATAAAACAGATACTCTTCTTTCAATTATTCATGCAATAAATCACAGGTTGGTCCCTACAAATAATTGAAGGTTGCTGAATATATACCTTTTTACATTCACTCAACTTTTACTTTTTTTAACTTAATTACATGTTTTTAGTGAATAAATAAGTTTTACTTTAAAAAGAAAAAAAAACAAAGAGAAACTGTGTCCAGTGACCTAAGATATTAAATCTACCATGATATGATAAGTGGACTATTACTACTACTGTTATTATTATTTTTTATTCATAGGTAATTTTTTATTATAAGTAGCAGAATAAATTTTGAAAAAAATTATATATGAAATTAAAAGATAAAATAATACAATGATTCATATTAATTGGTAATCCATGTTCGAATAATCAAAGAAATCCGCGAAGAATATGTTAGAAATGTATCTGGTTTTAGACTTATTGCATGTTTTTGGTAACCTTTTATTTTTTACATTTATTTCATAAACATGATTTATGTATTTTGAAATTACAACTGAGTACTAATTCATGTCAACATAAATGATAACCATTATTAATATAAAAAGTTAATGATAACCATGTTATTATATATTATTGTGAAGATAAAAATGTATGACAAACATCATATATTATAACATTTATTTCCACACAGTTAATATGAAAATTGACATTTTCTTCACCACGTGTTGCAACTTTTTAGAGAAAAAGTCATTATACGTGTTCGTATTTTTAATTAGTGATAAAACTACTTACTCATACGATTTAGAATGTATTAGTTTCTTTGACATAACAAATGTATTAAAATAATAAAAGCAACGAACATGTGCATATATGATTAAAACAAAAGAAAAATATTTTTTAAGTTTAGATCATTTATACGATTAAATAAATAATGTAATATAATTAAAAAAAATTAAGTACATAACAATAAAAATTTGATGCGATTATGTGGTTAAAAAACACCGATTAAAAAATAATAGTTTTTTTTTTAAATAATTTAAAAAAAAAA
>Ga0214542_1000339_pt1 | contig 80427 bp, 33 predicted proteins | sample CNSS1metaG_FD_160096 | JGI IMG/M metagenome (GOLD analysis project Ga0214542, IMG submission 160096) | Root nodule microbial communities from cowpea collected in UCLA plant growth center, Los Angeles, California, USA - CNSS1 | ecosystem: Host-associated > Plants > Roots > Nodule | place: USA...
ATATATATATATATATATATATATATATATATATATATATATATATATATATATATATATAATTAAAGGCCGCATTTTTTATTGACAATTAGGTGTTAATCTGTTATTTTCTGATTCGACATTTTTTATTAGATTTGTTGTGTTATTTTTTTTTACATTAAAAATTAATTTGAATATTAAAAATATGTCAATGTTTTATTTTTTTTAAATATTAATATTAAGTATCGACTAGTATATTTTAAAAATAAATAAAAGAATGTTATAAAAGAAAAGTTAATAGAGAATCTAAATTTATATAATTCATAGTACTATTTATTATTTTTTTTATTACTGATAAAGATAATTAATTTAGTTAAAGTTTTTAAAATGTTATCAATATATTATAAGTTTCACAATTAATTTTTTAAACCTTTTTTATATTATTAAGTCAAAATACAAATACTTATAATTTAATAGCGATAAACAGAAAAAACAGATTTAAAATTGTATAGAACCTATAAAATATCTTATGGAAAGATCAATAATCTACTTTGAAGTAGTATCCTATAATATAGCTGAGATTAAAATGATTATATGAATATCATTGAATCAAAATTTTGCATAGGATACAAATAACTAATGTCAGATCTTTTACTTTTACAGTGGTACCATTTTTAACAAACTGTTCTTAGATTAGATATTATTTATATTATTTATTTAAATAGCATTGGTTATTAAGTTAAAACTTTATATTCTTTTTCGAATAGATATTATTGTGAACTTTACCAACTCAACTATGTTCAAATCCTTATGTTTATGAATTATTTGTTATCAAATAAAATTTTATTAAAAAGAAAAATAAAATAAAATAAGAGAGTCCTCGACATGGGATCACACTGAACTCATAATAAAGTTTATACTTCGTGAGAAATACAATTTATATTTTAAGAGACAAGACGCAAGTTATACTTATTATGAAAAAAATATAAATAAATATAAAGAGGTAAAATATTGAATCACTTATATTGTTTCTTATGAATGAAAGCTAAATTAGCTAATTTATAAGCACAATAATTTTCTTAACGAAAAAGATGTGAAACTTTAAACTGCATATACATACATACATACATATATATATATATATATATATATATATATACATACATACATACATACATACATACATACATACATATATATATACATACATACATACATATATACATATATACATATATATATATATATATATACATATATATATATATATATATATATATATATATATATATATATATATATATATATATATATATATATATATATATCACTACGACTTCAAGAAACCATTCATTGATTTAAAAAAATAATGGCAAATTAAAGAATAATCATTTTTCAACCAAAGCCTCTACAATCCCTCCTCTAAGGATGCTCCAAAACATAAATGTCTGTCATAAAATTAGCATAAATTGTAGTCTAAATCCATAAAAAAAAAATTTGAAAAACTACTTACATATTCATCCCAACTTCCTCTAAAAACATTAACACATGAAGTCAAACCAAGACAGTCCCTAGTTGTACCATCAGTATTCACCTTAAGCTAATTAGCATATGAAATTTGTCAATTACATCCATAAATGAAATCATGCTACCATTCCTATTTTGAATATTGAAATTTTTTAGCACCAAAATATTTGAGACAATATTATACTCATATGTTTCTTAGATTTATTCTGAGTCATACGCACTAACTCCTTAATTTGAAAAATAGCAAAAGAAAATGCAATTGGATCTTGAAATCGACTATAACTTTTCATCCTACAAAGAAGAAAATGGTAATTCCTGAAAAACTTCCTTCAATTATTCTCATAACTGTAGCAATAGAACAATGAAAGAAATGAGAGAAATATTCAACATTATTACCATACAAAGAATACATAGAGCATAAAATCATTCTTAACCTCTAAAACAATAAGTAAACATCATACAACAATTTCCAAAGAACCATAGTTTTAGCTGGTGGCATCTCATCTAACCAAATCAAGTTTCCTTAATCCACATGTTTCATACTAGAAGAGTAAAACTTTTTTACAGCTCTTTGAGAGAGCACATAAGTATCGTCCAAAGTCCAATTAGGCACATCCTCATCCTCATTAACCATTAAAGAAGAAAAATAACATAAATTAACAACAAAAGCAAGAAAGTTCCAGTGAGTACCTGTACAGGCTGAACTAATAACAAAGTATAACCTTACTTTGTCAGAATAAGGAATTCTAGATGTAACATCCCTAAGAAATATTACTAAAAATTTAATGAATAAAATTCGAAATAAAAGAAATACCGCATTTAATATAACTATTTCCCAAAAGCACGGGAAATTTAAAACCATACTTAGCACCATACATAATCCAAAAGTACCCATTCGCCTAGGTTCTCTACCCTTCCACCTTCACTCCAATCCAAGTTGTTATGTCTACCAAGGTTTGAACCCATGACCTTCCACTCACAAGGCCATAGCACAACCACTATGCCAAATCACATTTGATGATATACACAATCAACGTAAGTTTACAATACAATTCACCTACCCATACATATTCGTAAAAATTAATAACAAAACAATCACACATAATTGGCATACTTAGGACTCAAACCCAAGTCCTATCACACAATAAAAATACTATCAACCACTTAAGCTAGTACTTTTCCACGTCACATTAAACAACAATTAATATCATAAAGATGCCTTCTACCCGCATTTATTAATTAATTAATTAATTAATTTTTTTGGGTCTTACACTAGCCAATTTAGATATGCAAATGTGGGAACACCAATGATTAATCCAAAAGATTAATACAATCACTCTTACCTTGTATCCAAAAAGTACTTTCGAGAACAACATTATATGTATCTTTAATACCATGTCAAATTTGATGACGATTTAAAGAACATATGTTTCTGATACTTATAATACTTAAGAAATCAAATACGCATGAATTTAGTTCAAGTCATATTTTGTCATAAGCAAACTCTCAAGCTAAATGTAGCATATATGTTTTATTCTCCAACTGAATATTAGTAACATGCAAACCACCAATTAACTTAAAACCATACAAGATGGACCATTTAATAGTGAACAATCCCTATTTCTACGTATCTCCAATCCAAACAAATTTTCGAATATATTATTCCATCTCAAGAAAAAGCTTAATAGATCATTTGTAAGCCTAGAAGCTATAAGATAATAAGTCAACAATTATCAAATTTCAGTTTTATTAACTGAATTCTTCCTATCGTACTAAGCAACTTTCATTTTCAAGAAATAAACCTACAACAAATCTTATCGACCACAAATATTGAAAAAAACTGTGTCTTGAAAGCCCCACAAAAATTGACACTTCCGAAATACATAAAAGAAATATATACTTGACAAAAATCTTTGAGATATTAAAGTAACATAGTTTCAATCAAAATTTATCAAATAACATGTTATTTACAATAATCATCTCATAATTTAGTTGAGATCCGTTTTAACCTTTATTTTGATATGATAATATAAAAAATAAATAAATACGAATTCTGTTATTCAAAATTATATGAAAATTTTAATTATTATGTTTCCTAAATTTTATGTAAACTATAAAATAATTAATATTAATGAAATAATTAATATATCTTTTAGTATTACTAAATTTATAAATTTATGTATTTATTTATTTTGTGGTTATTATTGATTTGTTTTTTCTAATTTAAATTATTTAGGAACAAAACTTCTAATACATTTAAATAAATGAAAATTTACAATATTAACTTAAATAACTAATTTAATTTATAATTTAAATCTTCTATTTTTATTATCAAATATTTTAATATTACTAAAAATTAAAAAAAAAACTTTAAAATTTACTAATTTTAAATCAAAAAATTGAATTACTATATTTTTTTAAATGTGATATTATTTAAAAGAAATTGTAATATGTTATTTTATTAACAACAGTATCACAACTTAATTTAATATATCATTTAATACGTTACATAATTAACTCAATATGTTCATTTATTCAATATGTCTAATTATAAATTTAAAATACAAATTTAAATTTGGTTTATATAATATACAATTTTACCTTTACGGTTTATATCAATTTTTTTTTGGTTTATATCAATTAATTTGCAAAGTGTAATTCGCAAGTCAAATTAAATACTTTTTCTTTGTTATCAATATTTTACTGTATTTCTTCATTTTCAAAGTGTCCAAATAAAAGCATAAATTAAAAGAGAATTGTAAACTTATTCTAATATTATTAGTAATATTAGTATCAACATCTTCATTAAAAAAAAAATGCTTATTTGCAATATTTACAATTAAACAACAATGTTAATTTCGTTACCTTCTCATGAATGCACAGTAACAAAAATAAAAGTAGTGGGTCAGAAAAAGAATTGACTTGACTTTTTAATCTTTTATTTCCATACCCTCAAATCCAGCTCCAACTCATTAATTCCTATTCTTTTATTTTCGAAGCAAAACACATTTTAGATAGGAAAATAATTTTGCAACACCTGGTACAAATTTGACAATCTATGCAAAAGTAAAGCCACTATTAGGGAAAACAAATGAAGTGAAAGATTCTTATTTTGCTTTGCCTAAACTTTTATTCATATGAGAAAGGAGAGAAAAGTCAAGATTGATGAAGGCCATTGAGAAAGAGATAAGCAAAAGCGTGCATTGCTTCTTTGGTGGACACAAAACCTATCTCAACGCCATCGCCATTTCTGCTATCTGATAAACAAAATGCTGCAGTTTTGTCTATAGAAGCCATCTCAACCTTCTTTGGTCTTCCCCAACCAAAGTCGTTACCATAAGCATCAAACCTTGGTGACCCAGCAACGCCAACTATCTTCACATCATCTTTGAAACTTTCATGCAACCACTTTGACCAATTTTCTGCTCCGCTCAGCGCTCCCTCCTTCAGAGTTTCCAAACTCTCATTCACTGCATCCACAGCCACAATGAATCCATCCTCTCCCAATAGCTCCTTTGTTTCTGCAATTGCAAGCCTCGCCCCTACACAGTTCCCAAAATACGTTGCGGGAACTGGCGGCTCCAAACGATTCCTGCAGTCAATGTTCAAAGCCAAGATAACCGTTTTGTTTTTTGTTTCCTCAGCTCTCACTCTGCAAACCCAAGCATAACCAACGGTTAACACAAACGTTGACAAGCGCAGGTTGCTGCTGTTCCCTTTCTTCTTGGACACCACAATCTGCTTCAGCTTTTCGATATCTGAACGACCGAGATGAAACACGCCTCTTGTTGCATCGTCTGGGACTTGCAGATCCCAAACTACGAGGCTTCTGTTGTCGGGTCCACCCTGTCGTAACCAATCACTGCGAAATTTTTGCTCTAAATGATTGGGGTCGTGGACTTGGACCACCTCCCTGTCAAAAAATGGAGAAAGTTCAGGTGGCAGAGAAAAGGGTGATTCTGGTTCTGGTTGATCTCTACAAAGATAAGCCCAGGCTTTGATAAACGATGTTGAAGTCTTGCCATCTAGAACAGCATGGTGTGAGGTTATTCCTATGGAAAATCCAGAGTTTGGAAATAGAGTGACTTGCAAGGCTAGAACACTTGCTTGATCATGGGATATGGTCAAGTGGGGTAGAAGGTGGTGGATTTCTCGAGCCTCAGAAAGATCCGTGCCTGCGAGACGGTCGAAATCAGCGTGAGATTCAGCTACAGTAAGGGAAACAGTGTCACCGGTTTTGTAAGTGATGATGGGGTTTTGGGAGTGAAGGGGCCATGTGAGGTGTCCAGCGAGAGGGAAAAAGTGGGCAAGTGCAAGAGAGAGAGAGCGTTTGAGTTTGGGAAGAAGGGTATCGAAGAAGAGAGGAGTTGGATGAGGAAAGTGATAGAAGAAGATGCGTTGAACTGGAGGTAGCCTTAGCCATAATATGTCAAAGAAGGTGAGTGGAAGAGTTGTTTGAGTTGGTAACTCTTTTGATTCTGAAGTTGGAGCTACGTTGAATACATGTACCACTTTCATGGCTTCTTTTGTTACAGTCCAAACCAGAGAACCAGAGAAACAGAGAAGTTACTTATGTCTCTGCTTTCTCTAATCTTCTACCTCTCGTTAGCTCATCAATATTCCACAAATAATGCTACCACCATTCTTTCTTATGCTCTCTAACATCTTCTTTTGAATTCTTTGAATTCAATATTTATTAGAAGCACTTGGACACCGATTCTCGCCAATTGGATGTAATTTTTTATGGAGAGATTATTATATTTTATTTTGATTACTAAATTTTGACAATTTTTTCGTAAAAATTTTATGTGATATCTTTTAAGTGATTTTTTTTTCTATTTTTTCATTCTTAATATTTTAAAATCATTTAAAAAAATGATACATAAAATTATCAAAATTTAGTAGTCAAAATATCATTGTATTTTTTTATATATATAATAATGAATTCAAAAGTTATGATAATCAGTTATAAAATGTCCAACAAATTTATTTCATGATAAAGATATGAAACCACTATAAATAATGAACATGAAGTTAATAAAAACATTTTTTAAGATTTATTCTCTTTATAACTGTAATTGACATTTTAATAAATTAATAAAAAAATATTTTACTTTCGAAGGAAGAACATATTTATTAAGATTAAAAAATATTAAAAAAAACATATTTGTATTACTTATATTTCCAACATATGTAAAATAAGATATTTGCTATTGAGATAATATTTTATTTCCTACAAATTTCAATTATATAAATATTCAGATAAATTATGTTGATCTATTGTTTTATTTTTATTTTCTTAATATAATATTAAATTTTTGTTCGCTATTTATGAGAATTATAGTACAAAAATATATAATTTTAACTTTTAACAATATAGTATTTAATATTATAATTTTATTAATTTTTATTCCATACATCTATCAAAATTTGAGTAGAATATCATTTTGTTATTATATTTTAATTTAACAGGTGAAAAAAATTTAATAAAAAAATAAAAACTCTTGCAATCAATCCAAATAAAACAAAAAAAAAATAATTTAATTTTTTTAGACGTATATCTAACTCGTAAAAATTAAACCAAACTTCACCTAACGCGCCACTCCTATAGACATAATAATAGCAAAGAAAATAAAAAGAAAGATTGGTTTGTTTTATGTATAATGATATTTTGATTTTTTTTTTATTCATTTTTAATCTATTTTTCTAATCACTCTATTATATTACATCATTCAAAAATATTAAAATAGATAATTAAAAAATAAAACGCCATTGAAAAAATTAATTAAAAATGAGTTAAAAAAAAAAGTTAAAATATCATGCATAATTTTATTTTGATTATTTGTTCCATGTCACATCCTAGGATTGGATCCTTGATTGCCGGGCGCGTCCTAGTATTCACTGACGACCCAAAATAAGATAATACCATGTGCACCCACGCCATGTTTGCGATGCATCGCGGAACCACTTTCGAATCACCACATTCATAGTTTATAAGTATAATCACAATTTTCTTTTTCGGTAAATTTCCTTCTATGTAATCAATGACGCCATTCATGACGGCTCGTGTTATAAAAATAATTGCAGATTTTTTTGTACGTAACTTTCTACTATTTTGTTGTTTATATTTCTTTCCATGTAAAAAGTGGTCAAATAAAAAATCTCACTACACGACATTGAGTTTTTTATTTCTTATAAGTTTAAACCTGTGTATACTTTTGTCTGTTGAAAATTAATTCGATAGATTAAAGACAAACGATAGAAGTTGGTGGCGGCGAGGTGATTAGGAGATAGAAAAGAAGAATATAAGCGAAAGCACATTTGAGTGGGTAAGTAAATTATTACTTTGGGAACAAAATTTCATCGTATTCGGTCGAGATAACCCTAATCGAAAATTGGTTATATTCAGTCGAGTCAGTTTCGACGGACGAATTTAGTTGAATTAATTCTGACCAAAATTTAAAATGATCAGGCCCTGATTCAAATGTAGTCATATTTGGCCAAGTTGGCTTTGGCCAAAATTAGGTCATAGTAGGCAAAATCGGCCTTGGTTGAAATCTGGTCAAATCCAGTCAAGTTGATCTCGATTGAAATTTTGCCGAGTCGACCCTGACCCAAATTTGGTCACGTCGTCCCCGACCGAAATTCGTTCGAATTTGGCCAAGTCGACCCCAGCCAAAATTTGATCGAGTCGACCTAGGCCAAAATTCGGCCGAATTCGACCAAATCGAGCTCAACCAAAATGCAGTCAGCCCTGACCAAAAGTCAGTCGAGTCCGTCCCATGCTGAAATTTGGCCTCGTTGGTCCCGACAAAAAATCTTCCAAATTCTATGGTGTCGAGCATATGGACACAAGTTTTAAAAAATTCATTTTAAATTTATTGTATGAAAAATGAATTTTGGATTTTGAACTTGATCCACATATTTGGATCTGGATTTAAACTTGATCCACATATTTGGATATGAATTTTAAAAAAATTCAATCTACTTTTTCTGAAAAAATGGATTTTGATCGAAAATCTAATCCAATTATTTGGATCCAAAATAGATGTGGATTGGATCATTAAAAATCCACTCCATGATCACCCCTAGTTTTCAAGATTTTTCATCACTTTAAGATTTCTAATTGTTATTATTATTCTATCACAAGTATACGCACATACTGTATTATAAAAAAATGCACACATTAATATCCATTTCAATACTACATTTTCTAATTCACATGTCATAACACTCACAACTTACTACATTCCTAGAAATGAAAACACCTTGCCACATCCAATATTACCTTAATCAATATCCTCGCATCTCCACTCTTCACACACCACAAGAATTAAAAGTTTAAGCATGTCCCTACAAATTCTAAAGATCCTGATACAACATCCAATGTTCCAATTTCAAATCTGTCGAGTAACATCGTTAGGGTTAATCACTACATATGAAGTATTGTCCACTTTGAAGTCAGAAACTCCATCACAGTTTTTTCCATCACAGTATTGTCCACTACATCTTAGACGTCTTAGATACACCACTTTGAAGGAGGAAGATGTATTTAAACTGTTTTTGACCTCGACTTTTAGGCTCTTTGACCTCGACTCTTAGATGATGTGAGACTATTGGGTGTACTAGAACAAACTCCCAAACGAGAGCTAGGAAAGTTTTCATTCCCACACGAGACATTTTCATTCTTCAAATATAATCACTAAATTTCTCAATGTCACACCCATCATTCAATCTCATATTGGCAACATTTTCCGTCACAACTAATATCTCAATTTCAATACTTTCTCCACTACCAAAATTTATACTTCCATCGTCCATATCAATCACAATTTCTCAAGTTTTCATAACCTTCTATGTTTATAAAAATACCACCACTACTAACATTGTTCATTAAAAATCACACTTCTCACGTAAGATTCTCAGTTTAACACAAATACTATAGTCACACATTTATATCCGTTTATAAATTCAACCATGAAACATTAAAATTTATCAATGAAATTAGTTTCCCTTACCCTTTTACGATTTTGCCCAATACTTCTCTCTAACTCTAGATAGCTTTACATTCAAAATTACCCTTTCTACAAAGCAAAAGATTTCTATCATCATTTAAGGCACAAGCATCTCCTCGAAAGGATATTTTAACGAGAAAGAAGGAAGACTACATGTAATGAAAAGATAATCGCATTGAAAGAAAAGAAAAACCATATTGCTTCCTAAGAAAAACAAGAGAGACATAAATCAAAATTAACTAGAAAAAATTAATCAAGAACTTTCATAAAATTCTTCACATAAACCACTCTTATAGTGTTGGTTCTTAGCTGACTAAAAATTTAGAAGAAAATAAGTGAGATTTTACAAAGAAGAAAAGTGATTTTTACGGAAAGGGTTAATTGAGACTCTAACATAAAAAAATCAATTATTTTTTATAAATATTTACTAAAAAGTTTATCCAATCAAAATAAATAATAAATTAATTACTAACAACAGAAATTTGAATATTATTTCTATTGTTATAATTTAATTACTTTGTAACTAATTTTTTTAATATATATTTATTTTATTTAAATTAAATTAAGAGTATTTTTGTAGTTTTGTTCTGGTACACATTTAATTTATTTACTGTTTCTGTTACATGAATTAAATCTACTATAAAAATGTCCATGATGAAGATAATACGTCCTTTTAGAAACACTGTTTAAGAATGATTGGAATTACTAATCAATTGTTTAGCCTCCATTAGTGATAATAAATTTTAATCATTAGTATGTAAGTGGAAGACTTAGATCATCCACTTAGAATTTTATTTTAATTGTGGGATACTATAATAAAGTTGTAAAGAGTACTCAAAAGCAGTAGAATCCAACCAATATTTAAAAATCAATATTTAAAAATGGTTTGGTTTGGAAGTGTTCTTGTTACTTTGTGTTTTTTCTTTCGTTTTCGTTTCTCTTCGATGCTAATAAAATTCTAATCAAAACATAATGATCCGTATTGTATTTGGACGATTAAACATGTAAATATTTTTCACTGCAACTTAACAATAACTTACTGACAATAACAATATTTCAAATCAAGTTAAATTTTATAATATATATATATATATATATATATATTAATTTATTTTAAAAAATGAGTTATTTTCCCTCATAATAGCTTCACTGGAGATGTTTCCGGAGTTTTGTGAGGAACTTTACCAGATAGTGGAAATCATTTACATTGTAATGTGAGTTTCGAGAAATTAAAATTATAGATAATATAAAATCTCAAATTTTCTATATGTGTTGCATCGAAATAACAACTTTATATTTCAATTTTGTTATTTTACATTACCAAAAAAATATATTTTTTATTATTTTTCTGACATTATTTTTTATAAATAATTATTGATAAAAAATTATGGAATTTTTTTAAAATATTTTACGAATATATTTACAAATTTTATATTTTTATAATAAAGGAAATTATCTGTTAATTAATTTTTTAAAATATAATAAAAATAAATTTTTTTTAAAGATATTTATAACAAATTTTGAAAAAATCTCATAAAAATCTCATAAAAATTTATAGTGTTAGATAATCTTGATTCTAAAACTGATTTCAGATAGTATCTACTTTGTTTGGTGCTAGGGTGAAAAGCTCCAACTTTTTATGCAAAACTAAAGAAAAAACAAACTATATAGCTTCAATATTTATAAAATAATAATAGACTATCATTTCATATAATTGATTGTGATTTTCTATTATAAATAATTATAATAATTCAAAAATAATAAATAACAAATAAAATTTATTTATTTATCTATTTATTTATATTTATATAAATAATTTTCTTTCCACTTACTATTTTTTGCGTTACCTAGGTAACAAGCAATTTTGTTTGTTTTTTTTTTTTCTGATGGAGCAATTGCTTCATGGATAAGTATCATCTCTGTCTAACTATTATGGTAGACACAAAAAAAAAACCTACCCTTCAGCTCGGTACTGAAAAACTGTACCGAATCATAAAGAATGGTGGTACCAGTGATATTTTTAGCTCTGTTTGTTGGTTAGATAAAATCTTTTCAACAAAATTATAAACATGAGAGAAATAAATAAGAGTAAAGATTGTTTGGTAAAAATAAATAAATAAAAATAGGTGAAGTGATTGAAATTCCGAATATATGGAGATCGTATATGAGGTGTTATTTGTTTTTAAATTTAGGGTGTTATTATAATTTTATCTTTAAAAATGTTATATTTGGTTAAAAGAGAAGTAAATATTTAAATTGTATTTGGGTTCGATTTTTAAATGATGGAAAAGTATTGAATATATGAAAATAAATCTCAGTTAGGAATTTTTTATTTTCATAAATAATGTCAATATTTTGATTTTAAATCGGTTGAAACAGCATAAATAATTAAAAAAAAATTAATCATAGATTTTTTATTTAAAAAATTCATAACTTATGTCTTACATTTTTATTCAATCATAAAAATTTAATTATTTGAGCTTTTTATTCTGATTTTTTATTTATGCGCAACTTATTTATTTGTAGTTATATATTGCTTAGGATATGGTTAATTGGGATGAAGAATTGCTAGACTTATTATCAAATGTAATCTAACAATTAATTAATATATTTTTAAAATCCAAAATTGAATAAAGTTATAAATAATTAAATATTAAGGAATAAAAACTGTGAAATAAAAGATAGAAACCAAATTTTGAATTTTTAAAATATAATAATTATAATTAAAAAAGCACAGATAAAATATATCTTTTACTAAAACCATGAGATAAATATTTATTTAAAATTTAGAGGGGTTATAAATAAAATTTTATTAAAAGAAAAGATAGGTGTGTATCTACCTCAAAACTAAAAGTGGTGTGATGTTCTTTAGGATGATTTTAGAGTAGCCGAACACGTAATTTTTTTCTAAATAAAAAATAAATAGAGAAGGGCTTTAGGCCATTAGACTTTTCTTTGTGAAAAAAAGTTACAAAAATTAAATCAATAAGGGATAATATGTTGAATGTGGTATTATTGTCCCATAACGAAAAAGTGAATCGAATCACAGTGAAATTATGATACTTGAATTATTATATTTTTAAATAAAAAAATTATAATCAAACTAATAATTATAATTTTTGACAAGAGTAACCACTCGATCCTAATATAATCAAATTCTTCATGACATTTATCTACCTCCTACTAAATAAGATTAGCTGAAAAAAAAAAAGACGTGAACTAAAATGGAATTCCGAGTTTGTGGAAAACTGTCTAAAAGGAGATAGATTTATATTTCTGATGCATATTTTAGAGACAGCCATTCAAATCGATGAATGTGACACAATTATTACAATTGAATTATATCAATGCCCCACCCAATAGTAGAAAAGACAACAAATTAAAAAGATCAAAGGAAAATAAATTGCATGCCTCGATTAACTTCAATAATATTTAGTTGAAAATATTAGATATTTTTATTCCAATTATAATAATAATTCATTTGTTGTTATGTCGCATGTTATTTTTTGTTAACAAGTTAAACTGATAAGTACTATTTATTGTTTAATTCATGTACTAGTATTCGTATTAGAAAACTATTATCATCAATTTGTATAATAGACTAGATGAGTATAAAACCACTCGTTTTTTGAACAGGGCAAACAAATTGAGAATTTTTAAAATTGTTCAAGAGAATTGAAAAAAAATAATATTATAATAGTAGAATAAAAAAATTGTTAAACTCTAAATTCATTTTTTTATAAAATAACTTATCACTAATTTATCGTTTTTTTATTTCAAAACGGCTATATTATAATTTTAAATTCTTTATTTTTTTAAGTTTTCTCTCTGTCATTCAATTACGATATTTATTAATTATAAAAAACTCTATATTTTTTTAATTACGCTAAAATCATAGTAATTTTTGTAAGGACTAGGTTTTTATTGTAAGTGTGTAAAATTAGAAAAGTTGCAAATAAGTTTGATATATGTTTAACTTTAGTATTTAAAGTATATATACAATGCTTATGGATTATGTTTAAATTTTTATTAGAATATGAAAGTTTTATTAATTTAAGGGCCGTCAGTAATTTTGGAATGTTCAGTGTGGTTAAAGGAAGTTGAGCCTTGATGTTTAGATTGTTATAAAAATAAAATAGAATCAAGATGAAAAGGGTGAGATTATAAGTATAAGGGTGCATATAACAATGTAATAAAGTAATTTCATTTCACCGAAACTCAAACTTTCGTTCTTTCAGTAAATTTTGAAATAAGTCTATTTTAAAATTTTGAACCAATTTAGCTTTTAATATCTCAAAATATATGAATTTAGTTATTTTAATAAAATTTTGTTAGGTTTATTTGATGTTTCGTATGTATTTCAGAATCGTATTTAAGTTTTTTATACTGTTTGACATATTTTTACTTCAATATTAAGTCAAATATAACTATGAAATGCCTTTGAAATGTCAAATAAACTTAAAAAAATTTGATTAAAATAACTAAATTCATGTATTTCGAGAGATGAAAGATTAAATTAGTCTAAAATTTCGAGATGTACTAATTCCAAAATTTAACGAAAGTTAAGGATAAAAAATATATTTAACTTTTTTTTTCAAGTCTCATTCACATTTTTTACTAATTTATCCTTTTTCTTTTTATGCTCATAGAAGATCAGATTCTCTTCTTCCTTTACTACAGAGCATCAGAAATTAAACTCTTGCCATAGGGTACGTTTTTCTAACTTTCATCTTTTCCTTTTTGATGAAGTAGTGTAAATAGGGTTTCATCTTATTTTTAAAATATGAAGATTAGATTCTCTTCTTCCTTTACCATGGAAAATTATTTCTTAACAATTTTTTTTGACAAACTTTTAATAATATTGATGTGGTGGTATCTCATTAGATAAAAAAGAAAAGGTTAAGTATGATTTGAACAGAGAAGAGAAAGATTTAGTGTGTCTTTAAAATAAAAAAAAATCAAAATTTATAAAAAAAGAAGTTTGTTAAACTATCAAACTCTCTTTTCTACAGAGAATCTGAAATTAAAGTCTTTTTCTAACTTTCGTCTTTTTCCTTTTTATGATAGAGTAGTGTAAATAGGGTTTTGTGGATTGAAGTGAACCTTTACTTAATCTTGACTTTGGGGTGTTTGAATTTTTGACTTAGTGAAGAGAGAAGGTGCTCTTGTGTTATTCTGCTTCAATAATTCTTTTCTAGATTTTATTTTTGTTAGAGTTTAAGGAAAGTTTTGTTAGAAAATCCAAATTTATATTTTTCTCTTTCTCTTTCTTTTTCTATATATATGTATATGCATTTACATGTTTATAACGTGTTACATTTTTCAATTCTAAAAATTACCCCTTTTAATTTTATGGCCATAGCTTCCATTGTTTTCAAATAATCTTTAAATTTATATGATTAAATTAAAAAACTGACAATTTATTCAAAAATTTAAAAGTATTTAAAAAATAATTTAAACCTCGTCTTTCAATTATACTTATTTATTTTATTCCAAGTTTATTTTTAAAATAACAACACCCACACTAATATTGAAACTGGTTTTTTTTTTTTGAAAATGACCCACAACAAACTGGTTACCCTTTAATCCTTACCCAATTTGCCAAAAAGAAAGCAACACGTTGAGAATTCCGTTTTGCCAACTAATTTCTAGACACGAACAATAATATGTACGATGCATGATTGGAGAAATTATTTTACGTTATCTGACCAAATTCGTGTGAAATTATATATTTCTTCAATGTCATTGTTTTTAATCAATATTATTATGTATTTTCATTATCATGTATTTCCTTTAACTGTTTTGTAACTTTCATTATTTTTAACTAATACAATGTCTTATAAATTTCTCGTGTATTTAAACATGTTTTACAAATTAAATAAACTAAGTTTTCTCGAAATTTTAATATTTTAACGTCAATAATTCAAAATAGGCTTAAATATCTTTTTGGTCATCATTTTCGTAGTGTTTGTTGCGGATTGTCACAGAATGTTTAAAATGATCATCATTTTGACCGAATGTTTAAAATGATCCCCATTTTCGCAATTCGTGTTTTATTTAGTCCTTTCCTGTAACGCCGTTTAAATCATTAACGGAACATTGTACCACACCTATACAGTACACGTAACGTAACATACCCTAATACAAACCGTGTCACCTGGTTTAAATCATTAACGGAGCATTGTACCACACCTATACAGTACACGTAACGTAACACACCCTAATACAAACCGTGCCACCTGTACAATGTTCCGTTAATGATTTAAACGATATTACAGAAAAGGACCAAATAAAACACGAATTGCGAAAATGGGAATCATTTTAAACATTCGGTAAAAATGATGATTATTTTAAACATTCTGTCAAAATGAGGACAATCCGCAACAAACACTACGAAAATGAAGATCAAAAAGTATTTAAGTCTTCAAAATATATATAAATATTTTATTATCAAAATTAAATATTATAAAATAGGAGTTTCTTATTATAATTAGATAATAGATTCTTGAGATACGAGAGTTTACGTATAAATAATAAATAATAATATTTTGATAATTTTTTATATTATTTAAAATAATATTTTTTAAATGATTTTAAAATATAAGAAAAATGATATATTATTTAAAATATATTACAGAAAAAAAAATCGACATTTAGTTGTTAAAAAATTATTATTTTTTAAATATATATTAGAGCACGTTTTATAAGAAGCTCAAAAGGGTTTCTGTTGTTAGATATGAACAATTTCAGCGAAACAGTAACCACAATGAAGGAGATATATGATTGTTTGCATTTTCAGATCTTGCCCATATGGCTTCACGTGCAAATATTCTTTTTTTGACTTCACCACAAGATATTCTTATTTTTTAGAGGCCAATATTTATTTTTCTCGGCTACCACAATTCTGCACAAAGACCAGTTGCTGTGTGATTTACCCATGAACTAAAATCTCATCACACTCAAATGCTCTCAGAAGGTAAAAGTAGAAATGAAGAAGAGGTTGAAACGGGGTGGGGTAAAGCATTGGATCTCAATCTCCTCTTTCTTATCTTCCAGCTGTTTGTTGGAGACTGTGTGGTTCTGCTAGAGTGTAGATCTCATTGCCTTCTTCAACATCTTATTTAATTTGTTTTTAAAATATTATTTTTATTATTCAAATTTCATTCTCATTTTACTTCAAATTTTACAGAAGCAGACCTTCTGGTACGTTCTGTAATGTCAGTACTAACTGATAAAACAACTACCTATTAACCATGTTACAGCAATAGAATGGGGTTTTCTCGGTTTAAACAGGGTTCTGTTCTGTGTATATCATTGGGAAAACAGAGAGAAAATACTGATAAAAGTAAAACGTGAATGAATGAATAAGAAAGTTGTTAGAAAGTAGATGGATAGATTTTGTTTTATAAGCGCATCGATGTTGGTACCCGAGAAAACTTATAAAACTAACACGTGAGTGAATGAATAAAAAAGTGGTTGGAAAGTGGTTGGATGGTTTTTATAACAGCACTGAGGATCGGTAATCACTGGATTATAGCTGTCTGGTTTTCCCGTATTTGGTCTGGGTAGAACAAAGCAGCAAGAAGCCATGAAAGTGGTAGAAGTTGAGAGTATAGCACCAAGCTCTGAATCCAAAGAGTTACCGACAGAGGCATCTTTCGCCCTCACCTTCTTCGACATATTATGGCTAAGGTTACCCCCTGTTCAACGTGTCTTCTTCTATGAATTTCATCATCCAAGTGATGTTTTTTTCGATACCCTTCTTCCCAAACTCAAACGCTCTCTCTCTCTTGCACTTGGCCACTTTTACCCTCTCGCTGGACACCTCACTTGGCCCACTCACTCCACCAAACCCCTCATCGTTTACAACCAGGGTGATACTCTTTCACTCACTGTAGCTGAATCTGACGCCGATTTCAACCATCTTGCAGGGACAAATTTCACCGAAGCTACAGAAACTCACCCTTTTGTACCTCCCTTGACCATATCCCACGAACAAACCACGCTTTTTGCCGTGCAAGTTACTCTCTTTCCAAACGCTGGATTTGCCATCGGAATAACCTCCCACCATGCTGTTCTTGATGGCAAGGCTTCAACAACATTTGTCAAATCGTGGGCGTATCTCTGCAGAGAAGCACAACCACCCTATTCTCTGCCAGCGGAATGGGTTCCTTTCTTTGACAGGGAAATAGTGAAAGACCCCACAAAAATAGGAGAAAAGTATTCCCGTGATTGGTTAAAGATGGGTGGACCCAACAACAGAAGCCTCAAGGTTAGCGAGATGCCAGTTCCGGAAGAAGCAACTAGAGGCTTGTTTCATTTGTCTAGCTCCGGTATCGAAAAGCTGAAGCAGATTGTGCAGAGTAAAGAGAACAACACCAACCTTCACTTGTCAACTTTTGTTCTAGCTGCAGCCTATTCGATGGTGTGCAGAGTGAAAGCAGAAGGTGGCCAAAGTACAAGCACTGGTTTCGGTCTGAACGTTGATTGCAGGCGTCAGATGGAACCGCCTGTTCCCCCGACGTATTTAGGGAACTGTGTTGGTATCACTGTTGCAATTACTGAAACAAAAGACTTGTTGGGGGAGGATGGGCTTGTTGTGGCTGTGAAAGCACTGAGTGAAGCTTTGGGAACATTGAAGAAGGAGGGTTTTCTGCACGAAGCAGAAGACTGGTGGAAGATGGTGTATGAAAGTTACAAAGTTGGTGACACAAAGACAGCTGCATTTGCAGGGTCACCGAGGTTTGACATTTACAGTAGTGATTTTGGTTGGGGGAAACCAACGAAGGTGGAGATGGTGTCTATTGACAGAACTGCAGCGTTTTGTTTTTCAGATAGCAGAACTGGTGATGGTATTGAAATAGGTTTCGTGACCAAGAAAAAAGCTATGGAGACCTTTGCTTCTCTCTTTGAAGAGGGTCTTCGATCTTGAGTCTCTATCCTATTGGTTTGGGTAGATGTTGTGCTTTTCAGGAATAAGACTCTCTATCATTTGGTAGCTTATTGTCATCTGAAATGTTGTGTCGGTGTGGAATGATGAAATAAATCATTTGACAACCATGTATTAGCAGCATAGGTGTTGATTATCCCCATGTTTGGGTAGATCATTTCTCTTTTCAGGAATAAAAGTCTGGCAAAACTTTTTATCTCTTATACTCTATCATTTGGCTAGTTATTATTATCTGAAACGCTGTGTAGGTTTGCAATAGTAAAATAAATCATTCCACTATCGTGTATTAGCACTGGTGTTGGTTATCCCCATATTTTGTTAATGTGAAGTCGTAAGGTGAAGTACTGGTGTTGATTTTTGAAAATGTTGATCCTCCCCCTCAATTTTTTGGGAGGAAGTATGAAAAGTGTTAAAAAGGAACAAAAAGAGAAGAAAGAAACTGGGTGGGAACGAGGACAAGGACAAAAGGAAAGAACTGATGATATAATCTTACAAAAACGACTTGTTAGATTTTGTGAAAGATTGATTAGAAATTAAGGTGTGTTGTTTTGACTGGACTCTTTGTAGGAACTGGAACCATTGTTTCTTGGCATTATGAACAAGCTAGTTCTTCGAGAAATACAGATGAAGATTCAATGGACAATAATTTGCCAAGTCGAAGAATCCAAACAAAAATAAACTGATATGATTCAGTCGAGGCACATTCTACACGCAGAAATAAACTTTCACTCCTAACATGATAAAATTACAATGACTAAATGACCGACTAATTCACCATGTAACTAATACACACATTACAAATCTTAGACATAGATCGACAAAAGGATGAGACTAGAAAGATTTTTGAGTGAAACACGAATCCACCAAGCTGTTTGAAAGAAAAGGACGGAAATAGTTCGGAATCACTTGGATGAATCTAGATTTTGTTTGTCTGCTTCCGTATCAACTTGTTGATAAATATAATCTTATTTATAATTTGTTGCTTTCACAACAATAATAAAATATAAGAGTAAGATTGAAAAAGACATTTTATTATGATTGAAGTGTTTTAAACATAGATTTTAGCACAATATACAATATATGGTCTGTGTTCTGTCTTTATAGATGCAATCTAAACTAAAGAAATAATAAAAGGTCATTCAACAACGAATACTTAAGACAATAAACAATCTCTATAAGACCATTTAATTGTATGATTGAACTCTTCATCATACTTTTAAAACCAATCATCACATAATTTAATATTTTATATAGTATGGCATTACACATTTCTCCCACGATGATATTTAAGATTTGAGAGATTTGGTGTGAAGGAAATTATCATCTATGGAATTTTTGGAACTGCTGGGTCTAAATTGGATTGTTTAAAGTATGAGTTATATAGAATGGATAAGATACGTCTAAGAACTTAAAAATGTAATACAAAAAATGTTATCAAAACGAAAATAAGCTAAACTTAGAAGAAGTGAAATGCAATTGGAACTGCACAATTCATCTCGTAGCTTTAAACACGTACATTGAGGGTAGGAAAAAAATTGTTGTAGAAATGACACGTACAAAAGATTCATGCAAGAAATGACACCTGTGAAGTGTGAGGAGAATTCATCAGAGAAGATTAATAATAGCTAATAGCTTAGAATCAACACATTTGAAATGTATAAGATTACAGGGCACGTTATGCAGAGAATATAATGTATATCTGTTTCAATTAACCACCTGCATCAGTTTTCTTTTCTCTTTTCCTTTTTTTCTGTTTGGTCCAAGCAACAAGAAAGAAACCATGCATGTGGTACAAGTTTTCAGCATAGCACCAACTTTGGATTCAGAAGAATTACCAACACAAACATCGCTTCCTCTCACCTTCTTTGACATACTATGGTTAAGGTCACCTCCTATTCAACGCATTCTCTTCTACCAATTCTCTCACCCAACCCCACCCTTCTTCCATACCCTTCTTCCCAAACTCATAAACTCTCTTTCTCTTGCACTAGGCCACTTTTTTCCTCTTGCAGGCCACCTCACTTGGCCCCTTCACTCCCAAAACCCCATCATCAATTACAAAACGGGTGACACCGTTTCTCTCACAGCAGCTGAATCTGATGCTGATTTCAACCATCTAGCGGGCTCAAATCTTTGGGAAAGTGAAAAAATGCACCATCTTTTACCTCACTTGACAATATCACACGAACAAGCTACGATTTTAGCCTTGCAAATCACTCTGTTTCCAAACTCCGGATTTTCCATTGGAATAACCTCACACCGTGCTGTTCTTGATGCCAAGACTTCAACATCGTTTATCAAGTCCTGGGCTTATCTTTGTCGAGAATCACGCGCAGCCACTTGTTTGCCACCTGAATTGTGTCCTTTCTATGAAAGGATACTAGTAAAAGACCCCAACCAAATAGGGGAAAAATTCGTCAATGATTGGTTAATGCAGGGAGGATCCAACAACAGAAGCCTGATGGTTTGGGATGTGCAATCTCCGGAACATGCAACTGGAGGATTATTTCAATTGTCTGGTTTAGATATTGAAAAGCTGAAGAATTGTGTCGTGTCTAAGCAGGGACAGAACAACAACATCAATCTTCACTTGTCAACGTTTGTGTTGTCTCTTGCATATGCATGGGTTTGCAGGGTGAGAGCCGAGGAAATGGAAAACGAGAGAGTTATGTTGATTCTGACAGTGGATTGCAGGGGTTGTTTGGAGCCACCTCTTCCTCCGACCTATTTTGGTAACTGTGTTGGGTTAAGACTTGCAACTGCTGAAAGAAGAGAATTGTTGGGGGAGGATGGACTATTTGTGGCTGTGGAAGCACTAAGTGAAGCTTTGGAAAGTGTGAAGAAGGATGGTGTTCTGAATGGAGCTGAAAATTGGTCATCATGGTTGCTTGAAGCTGATGTGAAGGCGATTGGAGTTGCAGGGTTACCGAATCTTGAGGCTTATAGTTGTGACTTTGGTTGGGGAGGACCAAAGAAGGTGGAGACAGTGTCTGTTGAAAGAACTACAGTGTTTAGTCTTTCAGATAGCAACAGTGGAGAAGGAATTGAGATAGGTTTTGTGTCCAAGAAAACAACAATGGAGAACTTTGCTTCTCTCTTTGCTAAAGGACTTCAATCTTGAGTTCCTCCCATGGCTTTTCAAGAATAAATTCCATTTAGGAAAATTATGTTTTGAAATGTAGCATGTAACAGCTTCTTCTTTGAAATGTTCTGTCCTTTCATAATAAAGAAGTGTTTATGGAATGTGGTTTGAGAGATATTGTTAATGGTTATGGGAACATAGCATAGAGCAAATACTTATTCACCCTTAATATAAAGTGGACAAATAAGTTAGGGTTTAGGGTTTTTAGTGTTCATACATCAAAATGAAGTTTAATGAGAAAGAGAGCTTTCTGGGACCAAATCAAATGCTCTGAAAAAGAAAACTGCAGAAATGAATTTTGAATCTAATTTGAAATTTCAGATAATTGATGAACGAAACACTCTTTTTGTGAATATTTTTCTTTTCACCCACGATCTTTTTTAAACTCTGATATTGATGGACAAACCTTCATATCTCTTTCATCAAAAGATGCTGTTTGACAATTTTTTTTTACTGAATATATTTTGAAAAATTGTTCGAGACAGAATAAGAAGAAAAAAAATAAAACATATTCATTTACAAGGAAACTCTTATGTATACATTAATATGTAAAAATGTTTTCATGTCATTTCTTTAAAATTTTATTTACTAATTTGTGTATAAGTTAATTTTAACTTATAAAAGGATATTTCATTTATTTTTATCCAAACAAAAAGAATCATATTTCTAATTGGAGAATGAAAGGTATTTTTTCTTTTCAAGGAGGTTGATCATACATCAAGTCTAGATCAGGTATAAATTTTCAAACAAAATTTTTACGTTGCCACACCTTGCAGATACAATTTTAATTCTTTTTTGGATTAAAACATATAATTTATTTTTTTTGGATCTATCTCACTCAGATCTCATTACCAAGATTCACGGATGTTTAAGATAATCAGGCCTTTTAAAAGTTTTAATGTCAATTGTTGAGACTAAAAATAAATCATATTTTGAAAGAAGACAAAAATATTCAATTAAAATATAACTCTGACTTAATAATTTTAATATTACTACCTCTGGCCAAAAAGTGAGGTATGACATTAACAATCTAACCACCCTCCCCTTACTTCTACTTTACGGAAATTTATTAACAGAGGATGAAATTACCAACTTCAAAAAAGTTGTTTTTCTACAGCTAAATCATAATTATGATTAAACCTACATTTATTAAATTAATCAGAAAACAAAAAAAATGAAAAGCTTGACCCATACACATAAAAAAAAAAGCAGGCGACAAATCATAGGGCATGCGTCCGACAAAGCAAGTTATGGAAGACAAAAATATTAGAAAGACAAAGCAAAGAGGTGACACATATCCCAACAAAACAAACCATTTGTTATGTCACGAGTTCTCTTCTATTCAGTCTCAAGAGACAAAACCTACCGTTTTTCTCTTTTCTTTTTCTTTTCCTTCTAAGTTTCTTTTGGATCATCTTTCTGTAGTCTGCTCATAACAGTAACTGCATGTCACACAGAACTGTTGAATGGAAGTTTAATTGAATCACTTCCTTATTAAGAAATATTAAATAAACTTTTGATTTTTTTTTCTTTTAATGAGTCAGTCATACAATTTTAGTCACATGGTTTCTAATTGTGTTAATTCGATTCTTAAGTATTCAAATGTACATTTTTTATCTTTAAGAAATTCAATTACAATTTATATATTGAGTTTTCATATATCAAAATTGTAAAATTTTAATTACTTCATCGATTGGGATAACTTACCCATGATATGTTTGAAAAATTAAAATTATACATTTACAGCATATAAAATATTTAACTAGAGAGTTTTTTGTTATCCGCATTTAACTAGCTAGCATAATTAAAACATGACACTAAAATCATTGCAACAATATTTGAAAAACCTGATTATCATGAAAAATTAAAGTAATACATTTGAATGCTAAAAAAATATAGAATTTTAGTTAAAACTAAAATATAATTAGTGATTTAGAAAAAGTAAAAGCCAGCACTCATAGACCGTGTTTGATCATGTTCTTTTTTTCTCTTCAAGTTGAATCTCAAAACAAGGAACAACTTTTAGTGTGTGAGGGAACCTGAAATTTCAGATTGTAATGGCTTGAAGCATGTGGATAAACTGCATTTTAGACGAACTAAATCACACCTTTATTTTTTTTCAGTGATTCTTGTATTAATTTGTCATTCAAAGCCTGGTACTAGAGATTAAAAAGATATTAATTTCTCAAGAAATTAGATATAAAGTTAGTTTTGAAAATCTAATTACTTTTTTTATTGGAACTTCAGCGTCTTTAATCCTTATCCCTTAGGAAATGACCTCACTTTATAAATATCAGTACCGAATGCTTTAGAGTACAAAAAGAAGGATAAACTTAAAAAAAATGAAGGATTATCTTGATGGTGCCAAAAAGATAAATATTTATAGTTTTTATTTGCTAAAATAATAATTATTTCAAATAGATGGAGAGTTTCTAATCGGGTAGGAGTTTGCTTAACGTTACCTCTACTTTTAAGTGTGACTGATAGCTTTCGTTCTCAATATGCATATAGTATCAGGATTTATTTGGATGAATTCATTAGTAAAATCTTCAAGGAGAAAAATACATAAAAAAGAATGAAATTAATTTTTGTAAAACTTTAAACTTAAGTTATGTATAAATTAGAAAAAGAATATAGCATAAAATACATGCTCTGAAATTTGACAAAATTGCAGTGAGCGTGAGTGACTATGACGCTTGATTCTTTAGAGATATAATAGAGCGATTGGCATTGAAAAAACTGTAACATGATTGGTGTGGCGGTGCCTTAGTCCAAGTGTTTGGCAACTATTTTTTCATGGAGGTTACTGTCTCAATTTCTACCATTATGGGGGCCACTACCATTTCTATATCATTCTTATAATACACTCTGAAAATGAAAACCTAAAACATTAGGTTTTGCATTATATTATTACACCGCAGTTCTTCTGCTGGTTAATTAGGGTAAGAGAAATGATGATATTAATGGAAATTATGCAGTTGTAAACACCCTAAAAACCTAGAGGATGTGGACAAAATTGTAGTTGTAGACTGTTTTCTAATCATCACACAACACAACATACAAATAACTTCTTTATTTTTCTCTATCTTTCTTCCTTTTGAATCACCTGCATATTACACTGTAGTTGTGATTACGATTTTAACGTGTTCTATACAGTTGTGGAAGCTATCATTTTTTTACGTTACAATTGATATTACAGTCGCATATTTTTAAAAGCTTCATAGCTGTATTGCAAATTCGTCACGAATCACCAAACTTGCATTGTTGATGAGCTTAGACTGACATGCAAAATTGAAGTTAGGAGTTGGACAAAGACACAAGATAACGTTACAGCTTACAGATAGTACGGTTGCTTCTGCTTCTGATGCGTTCTGGCAGTTTATAAAAGTGGATGATTAGTCACGAGCTCTGCGTCTGACCCAGGGTTTCTATGACGAATCTGGAAACCATTTTTTGGATCATATTGTTTCCCATACAAAGAAACCAGTCATTAGTCTGTTTATCATTTCTTTTTTTCGGATAAAACACTAGACACTGCTTGTTCATAGTCTTTTATATAGCCTCGGAAGCTTTCACGGATGACAGAAAGGAACCCTCTATTACAGTGTAAAGAATGTATATATAACCATTTTCCTTTCTCCTTTCAGAAAGTAGAAACTTGATTTTTTTCTTCCTTCTTTTCACCTTTCGCTCATGTTCTCTTGGCCGTTTATGTCTTAACTTCTTAATGTCCTACGTTATATATTAGGTATATATGATGTTCTTTTAGCTGCAAAACATATTCATATCATAGTACTCCCTTCTTCTTCGATGGTTTAAATAATGAAGCAAATTTATAACACTGTTTAGAAATGTTTGGGCTTAGTGACTGTGGAATAACTTCTTGAGCATCCATCTCTTTCAGATAATCACTCGAACCATGATGTTTTTTTTTTTTTTTGTAACGTATGCGTGATGAAAAGGAATTGGAGCCAAAGAGTCGTTTGCCTTTGTTCTTTTTGTGGAATTAAAAGAAGGCCCACTTCTTTTTCCATGGAAATTAAAGAACATTGTATCTTTAGGAATATATATAGTCTGCCTTTTTCTATTTTCTCATGCTTTTACATGTCAAATATATGCAAATTAGAAGATATTTTGTTTAGGGCATATAAGAACTTTGCTTAACACGTATCTATTAATTAAAGAAAAATCAGGTTGGTTGCTGTAGTTTTCAGATTTATTCCTTGTTTGTTAGGATGAATTTATCCATGTTAGAAACCATGAGAAGGAAAATTGTAATGAAGGCTATACTGGAACTGAGATGGTTTAGGGTTTTGAGATGAAGGCTAATCCAAATTGAAAAGTGAAAGAACATAATAGCAGTCTTTGCCAAATGAAGAAGAGAAGAAACTTGGGTTACGTTTGTGCATCAGACATATGATTAATTGACTTTGTTTTGATGAAAGCATGCGCCATAGGGTTAATAACTGTGTCAGTGTCAGCTCAATGAAAAGCCTCAACTTGCCTCCCATGCATATCTCTCTGCAAAAGTTGTGTGGTCCTGTTTGTGCTCAGTGGGTGTACGTTTCAAAAGATATCACAACATAATTGGTCCCTCACCTACCAGTACCTTTCCCTTCTCCGAAGTAGCTATCATACACATAGACATGACAATGCCCTTGGACAAGGCACCACAACTTTTTAAGTCTCGCCATTACTTATCCCAACTGGATTTCTCTGTTTGTCTTCTAAATCCTCTCCATGTGATGCCCTTACTCTTTCTGTTTTATCTCAACTTCTTTTTTTTTACCTTTTCTTTTCATCTCTGAGCCACCAACTATGAACATCCCATGCTCCAAAATATAGTAACTGTAAAAGGAAACAGATAATTCTGCCCAAGAAAAACTGTCGAGTGAAAACATTACGGATGACATATCAATCAATGATTTGTTTATACAAAAATCATTGTCACCTTTTGTTTTTTTCGTCAATCCAAAATCTCTTTCGATCTATTCTGCTGATAACTGTTATTTCGACAATACAAAGATTAATTTAACTGTCGACTCTTGGTAAAACAAAACTTGGGATTATTGTTGCAATTGGGTTGTCCAAAACTTGACTGATCAATGATTATGAGGCTGTCATGTCCTTCTGAAACTATTCATGTTCGATTATGAGAATACGTTAATGGAAAACTTCTTATACATTAATATGTTAAGAGATGCAGATATTAGTTAACAAGGCTTTTGCCCTTAATAAGAACAACATTTTTTGTTGATGCTTGCTACATCTGTGGATCCCCATGTGATGTGTTCAGTCACAAAACCTTTTGTAGTTGTCGATAAAGTGTAATCAGGCGTTTTAGAAGTGTGTATAGGAATGGTCCCCTTCTGATATTATTAACTGTGTTCATTAGGTTAAGCCCTAAAGCAAGCACTTTTTTTTTGTTAAATTAAAACCTAACAAATATAGTGAAAAATCTTTTGTACAGAAGTCAAGCCACTTTCCTTTAATAACAAACTAAGAAAACTTACCCCGAACACTTTTACCTTCCAAAAAATTAAAGTAATTTGTAACAATTTTTATCAGTAAACGTTACAAAGTTGTTTAATTGCCCTACATTAAGTACTCAAGGTTTGTGACAACAAAATATCAGAATATATAGCAACTATAACAAAGGAAATGATTGCCCATTATGCCTGACCAAAAAATGATAAGACAAAGACTACCATACTTATTTGACCAATTGGGATGTTTGCCACGTGTCAAACTATGCGCCATTGCTTTATCTTTCAGTGTGGCGTGGTAGTTGAATTCCGGCATCTTCCTTTTCCAAGCTGCAGACTCCAACTTCCACACTATTATGTGCAATTAAAGCCAAGTCAAGCTCGATCGCAAATATCAAATTTTGTTCAAGCTTGTTATTCAAAACCACAGTACAAACTTCATCCTTCTACCTTGTGGTGCATGCTTGGTATGAGAACAGGCACGTGTTCATGTGAGTTTGCAGATTTACGATCAATTATATATATATATATATATATATAACTAGGGTTTGTATAAATTAAATTTAATATTCAAGCGTAGCTACATGTTTAGCTTGTGAGCTTAAATATTAAATAGTTGCATTATTTTTCCTGATAAGTTTAATTGCACCTTCCTGACTGTGATGCAGCCTTTTGCTGCAGTTTTCTTTATGTATATATGATAGATAGATGCCTCTGCTTCTAATTTCTAAATTATTTTAGAGTATTTTAATATACAACTGCATTTGATATGATTCTTTTTGGTATTTCATACAAATGTTCTTTAATCCCCTCAAAATCACATATATAGAGAGAGAACTATATGCTAACATCCATTAGTTTTCTGCAAGTCAGCGATCTGTGTCGCCTTCTTCATGCTTCCACTTCCAAAGGGAAAGAATATGGATTTTAAACAATATTTATATTTGATTTATTTAATTAACGCCTTTAAATCTGAGTAAATTTTATGGAATCATCTTCTTAGTATTTCCTATTATTTTATTTCGTGTGTTTCCATGCAGATTCCTAGGATCGAGAGACAACCCGTAAATCCGCACAAGGGACTTAAAATTTAGCAGTTTCATTGTTGATGGTACTGTGGAACAGAATTTTGACAAGCATAAAGTGGAAGGACAAAACTCTGCACCTAGCTACCAACAATGAGATACATAAGATCATGATTAAGAGCCCAAAAGAAGTGGATTTTGCTTTAAAACAAGAGGGTGGTCATTCTCAATCAATTAGTGATCCTGAAAAGGCAAAGGCTTCATCAAGCTCAGTAGCACAATGGCCAAGATTGAAGGATCCAAGAATTGTTCGAGTCTCTAGAGCCTTTGGAGGGAAAGACAGGCACAGCAAGGTCTGCACAGTAAGAGGGTTAAGAGACAGACGGGTGCGATTATCAGTACCAACTGCTATCCAACTCTATGATCTTCAAGATAGGTTAGGGCTCAGTCAACCCAGCAAGGTTGTTGATTGGTTGCTGAATGCTGCTAAGCATGAAATTGATGAACTTCCACCACTGCCACTTATTCCTTCAGTGAATAACTTCACCCTTGGTTATCATCCATCTGCTGTTACTTCTAATGATGCCACAAACCCTCACTCTCAGCAGAATGAACAAGTTCTTAATATAAATAGCAGCATTCAGTGGCAAGGTTCAGACCAAAATTCTTCATGGAAATTAAAGCGTAAAGAAGTTTCAGGAGAAATGATCAGCACTGATCAGGATGAGCAAGGAAGCAATAATGAAGGTCCTAGCACACATGTTATGCCAAATAATCTTTTGCCAAGGGTTAACCATAATTCATTCTTGGGCCTGCTAAATGCTATGCCACAAGGTTACCAGTGGGAAGCTTCCGCTGGTGATGTTTCTCATCCTCAGTTGCCAAACAATGGATTTTCTAACCAAACAGACATACATAACGTTGTACCTTTCCCAACATCAACATTGTCTTTATCAACAGGGAATTCTCAAATTCTGCTGTGTCCTCCGGGAGCAGCACAGCCATATTTCCCATCACATTTTACAGCAATGGACATGGATCAGAGGCAAATCAACCACCACTATCAGATGATGAGTTCAGGTTCTCAAAACCCATTGGCGAATTCTCTCAATCATTCTTTTAGCTTTGCTATGATGTCTCATAAACCCCTCCATTCACCCAACAGCAGCAAAAGCCCTTCCGACAAACACCAAGATTTCCCTTCCAAGTGAGTGATACACAAAAATACAAAGTTTATCTGCTCCTTCTCGCACAATGTGCATGGATCATGAAGACTGTGAGAAAGCTTCTTCAATTACAAGATGGTCCACGTTACGGCGAGTTTGAATAATCATTTCGTTCTTGAATGCGTGTTTGGATTTCCTTCTATTTCTTTCAGTTATATAGGTAACCCTTAAATTTTCCCTTTAGTTTTTTGAGCTTATATATTTGCATGAAACGGTCTTACATATGAATGGCTTTCTATGGGTATAATATAATATAAGAGTTCTCCTTTAAGCGATAATGAAGAACATAAGAACTAAGAGAATGCATATATTCTGCAGATCTTTAACTCTTTATGCAGTAAGATATTTTTTCTTTACTTACATTGTGCTAAAGCAATTGGATTTTAGTTCATTCACAATAAATAATTTCTATCTGTTTAACATTAAAGACATAAAGTAACACATTAAAGTAAATTTATAAAGCCTTAATCTTCTAATTTATTTTTATAAGCATTACATAAATCTCTGAAGTTAAAAAGAATAAAAAGCTTATTGTGATCCAAACTTCTCCTTAGAGAACACATGTGTTATTGTCGTATTATTCAGCCTTCTTTTGTTTGTCTTGTTATTCCGTGAGATGACATAAAACGAAAGATAATGGTTCATGCGCGGTCGCCAGCGCAGCGATCTACCATAGGTTATTGTCTGAAAACCGTGAATATGACTTTCCCCGCCAGTCACTAAAAGGTGACATGAAAATAACGTATCTCTAAAATTGCTGCACAAAGCAAGGAAATTAAACAGGAGATAGGTGTGCATTATTAGGGAATATTTTTATATTAATTACATTATATGGTACTATGTACTTTAAAGAAAACTGAGCAAGAAAACAGAAGTTCAGAGTACTTACGCCTTCTGTATACGTTGTCTCGGAATAAAGGTTAAGAGGTGTCTTCCAAAAAGGTCAACTTGAAATGAAAGGATAAAGTATATTACTACAAAAAAAAAATTAAAAAAAAAATCGACAGTATAAAGATTTTCTATCCCTATTTAAATCTTAATAAAAGCTAATACTTTTATTTTTTTCAGTTTTTTTCAAACTATTTCATATTGTAAAATAAAAATATAGATTATTAGTGTTGAATAGGTGTAGAATAGAAATGAAGGCATTCATGTTACAAGAAAATTACAAATTATCAACGAATTTTTACAGTTTTTCCGACAAATAATAGTCGTCGATAATTTTTGTTTTTTTAGTCGTATCATCACTAAATCGTAATCAGAAAGATAAAAGAAAGTACAAAAGTATTACAACTAATATAAGTGTGTGTGAGTTTATCTTGTATTGAATAAAACTGAAAATGTTGAATAACATACAAAAAATATTTATAACGTATTTTTTTAAGATTTTGATTTGAATATATTATCAATTGAACTTGTATCTCGCATCGTTATATCTTCTCACTTTCTGGATAAGCATTTAATATAAAAATGTTTTTCTTGTCCTTGACTAATAACATATCTTGATTTTAGTTTAGTATAATTTGAATCTCTATTAAATTAAAAAAACAAAAAGACTTAAAACAAAATTTTATTCCTCAAAAGCAACAACACAAACACCATACAGCAACATCTATTACAAATAACACTACTAAAAAAATTCATATTTTGTTTTGAAAATTTTTTCGTAGAAAATACTTACAAATTTTGTTGTGAAAAAAATTTGTAAGAAATTGCTACCAATTTTCTTGCAAAATATTTTGTATAAAACATTTTTCACAATAACTTTTGTAGGAAATACTTATTTCATAGAAAATGATTATCCACGAAAAAATTACCTATTAATTAAAATTTTTAAAAAATAAGAAAAAAAACAATTTTTTTACAAATTTTCTTAATAAATTCGCAAAAAAAATTCTACATAATATGAGAATTTCTAATAATGAAAATACAAAGTTCAAAATTGTTTCTACGAACAAATGAGTCATGATGATATTGTTTATCTGAGCATGAAAGCACCACGTACACAATCAACCATGATCAAACAGAATACCAAACAAGTAGATATGATCAAACAGAATACCAAACAAGTAGATTGAGGAAAAGGAAAAAATCAAGTGATTACAAAATTATTGGGATGGTTAAAATAGAAAACACATAAATATCACGAGACCGTGTTAATTGTATACCTTCTTTGAATATTTCAATAATAAATTTACAACTATTGTTGGACATACACATATCTACACCATCACCATGAACATATACTAACATATTTAGGGTTTTGAGTGTGTGTAATGGTAGTGTTGGGGTGAATGATCGACATGATTTGATTTTAAAGTCTTGAAGTTTATTCTCAATTAATTTGACAAGACCAATGACTTGAAGATGGTTCTGGGCAAATATTAGATTAAAGACCTGATAGGAAACTATTAAGGATAATACCAGCTAATAATACATTTGCAGAGTTTTTAAAACATGGCTTAGAACTCGGTGACACTGCCATGATGTTGTAGTTTGAAAAGTTTTTGCTCGGTGTATCGGTGAGTGAGTTTTTTTTTTCTCAGTATTATTAAAAAAATTCATATTTTATGTTAATTTTATTTTTAAATTTTTTATAGAAAATATTTATTAATTTTGTTATGAAAAAAATTATAGGAAATCGCCGTTAATTTTTTTTAAAATATTTTATATAAAATACTTTTTACAACAAATTTTATAGAAAATATTTATGAATTTTATAATTTAATAGGAAATAATTATCTACGAAAAAATTACTTACCAATTAAAATTTTTAGAAAAAATTATTTTCTTATAAATTATTTTAACAAATTTACAAAACAACTTTAAATATAAAATGAGAATTTTTAACAGTGATACGCGTCAAATTTCCTACAATATCTTATCAAATTTCTTCTTGCACCCCATCAAACTGGATTTTACTTTCCTGAACATATTAGACCAATTTCGGAATTTTTTTCGGAAGACACTCGTCCTACCACTATTCTCAGTTCAAAAATTTTGGAAGTTTGTAAGGAAGTATAAGAAGAAATTTGACGGGGTGCACGAGGAAACATCCATATTTAAGGCAATCATTTGTTGTTGGGCTCAATGTATTAAGGCTTAGCTGGTTTTATTTCTATGAAAAAAATGTGCTATTTGGACCTCTGATTCTTTTCAGTTTGCTCAGAACGGTTTTACTAGTATTTTTTTTTAATAAGCAACCAGTAGTTTTTGTACAAATTGAACATCACAGTTGGTAAACAATTTTTCAAAAGACATCAAGTATATGAATTTTCTTGTTATGTGATATTTAATTTTATTATTTTTATTTAATGTGATACTTAGATTAACACTTAGGATATTTTTAACAAATAATAATTGGTAATGGTATGAGAATGACAGAAAATGTTATCCTAAAAGCAAATTCATAATTTGTTTATGTCATGAGGGGTGGTTAATCATATGATAATTTCTTGCTAATACAGAAAAGAAAGTAAGGGGAAAAAGAAAGAGAAGATCGAATGAACAAGGATAATCAAGGATAAAACAAAAATTGCAGAAGACAACCATTCAAAGTTTACTTCTTAGTAAAAAAAATGTCCCTTTTTAAGTGTTAAGACATTAGAAAACACAGAGTGACTTTACAAGAAGAGGATATTGTACATCCTAGGATTACGTATATATAACAATGAGAATTAAATTGAATTAGGATGATTTTCAAATATTTATAACCTCCTATTTCATTTATGTTTAATAAATATTAAAAACATAAAATTGAGTTTAGTAAAGAGTAGAATGATAAGGAAATATATAGAGAAAAAAATTAATATATATATATATATATTATATTTCCTCTTCTACTTTTTCGATTCATATTTTCTTATATCAAAATGTAAATTCATCATTTCTTTTTTATTTTCACACTATTTTTTTTTTCATTTTTGAAGAAAAAAAAATACATTAATTTATTTCATCACACATGTTATATTTTATTCTTAAAAAAAAGTATAACCTTTTCTTAATCTGTTAAATATTGAACATTAGTTTCATAGTGTAATATTTATGTTTCAAGATATGTCTGAAAAATGTATTTAATGAATGAATAATATGAGATGTTTATGATTTGATTGTTATAATGAATGTAAATGAAATCGCTTTATCATATTAATTAATTGTATTTCAAATAGTTTTTCCTTGATTAGTGATCATATAATAATAACGTTGTTACACAAAAAACAATTAAAAAGCTTATCTAAGAATGAAACGATCGATGAGTAGAAAAATAATATAATATTTATATATAGTATGATAAATATAATAGTTGTTGGAGTGCTATAGTTTACCTATAAATATGTATTTTTAAAAGTTTGTGTGACATACTTATAAGTGTGAAAAACATTATGTTCTTTACGTATATGGATGTTATTTGTGAACAACATATAATTAAGGATAACAAAATTAATAGTAAAAAAACAAAAAATTGCAGTTGAGAAATCGCTTCACTACCAACTAATATCATATTACGGGTAAAAAGTCTTAAGGTACAATATATTAATCCAACAAAATTTTTATTTTGTTTTATGATCTATTTTTGGAAAACATTTTTGGTAAGCATGGCGTGATCATTCCTCAACTGAAACGACGCCGTTGCGTGGGAAATATTTATGATTATTTTTTGGGTATTGATGCCCCTACCCCAATTAAGGTTGAGTATAGGAGGGTTCAAATCTCGAAACCGCATCGTGTCCGTGTCCTTAATTCTGCTTCCAAATTTCCAACTCCCTCTGTTTCTAATGGTAGCAGTGTAGTGTATTTCGATCCAAGGGTTTCCCAGGGTTTAACCTGAACCAAACCCTAAACCCTAAATTTCCCAATTTCTTCCATCTATATTCCGCTCTGTCTCTTTCTCTCTCTGTGTCTCATAATTGCTGACCCATACTCTCTCGTTTGTGCTCTCAGATCCAATCACCACCCTCTTATCACTGGTAAGTTTTTCTGCTATTTTCCTTTTTGCTTTTAATTTCCATTTATGGTGAATATTTATTTCCGATTCCTCCTCCCTTTTTATTGGACGAGCTAGGGTTTTGCTTAGCTAATAAATATTGTTAGTGGGAAACGCCGAAATTGTGATCTTGGCATTCAACTCAAGTTCTGTGTAATCTGAGACTCGTTTTTCTTTTAATTGCGATTTTTCTCAGAAGTGATTGGCGTTGTTGGGGTGTGATTCTTGGTGGGTTTTGGGGTGCTGAATGATAGTGATTTGGGGAATGTGTATTTTTGGGTTTTCAAGTGATATGAAGTGCTGAATATGAGCAATGGCGGTGGGAAGACTGGAAGACAGCTTGAGCAGCCTGGCCCATGGAGGAGGAGGAAAGTGGGTGGTGGTGACGACTTTGCCAGGGCAATTGCGAAGATTGCGGTAGCGCAGGTGTGCGAAAGCGAGGGGTTTCAGGCTTTTCAGCAGTCGGCTCTGGAGGCGTTGTCTGACGTTGTGGCTCGCTACATTTTTAACGTTGGGAAATCGGCACATTGCCATGCTAATCTTGCAGGAAGAACTGATTGTCATGCTTTTGATGTCATTCAAGGGTTGGAAGATATGGGATCAGTGCAGGGATTTGCAGGTGCTTCTGAGGTAGATCATTGCCTTGAAAGTTCAGGTGTTATTAGGGAAATTTTTCATTTTGTTAACGAGGGTGAACCGGTTGTGTTTGCGCATCCTATTCCTCGCTTTCCAGTTGTGAAGGAACGGGTGCTTAATCCAAGCTTTTTGCAAAAAGGAGAAGAACCTCCTGGCGATCATATTCCTGCTTGGTTGCCTGCATTCCCTGATCCGCAAAATTTTTCACAGTCACCAGTGGTGAATGGAAGGGGTACAGAACCTCGTGCAGTAAAATTTGAGCAAGAAAGAGAGAATGGCAGCAAGGGGGAGTGGCCTGTGTTGAATTTGAAGCAGCAGATGGTCTCAAATATGTTTGAAAAGTCTGCCTTGGTTGACCCTGCAGACACTAAGGCAAAAAGAGTAGCAGCAGAAGGTAACCCATTCCTTGCTGCTCCTTTGAAAATTGAGGACAAGGAAATTGCTTCTGTTCCTCCTGCAGCCAAGCTTTTCAATGATGTGGTTCTCGATAATCCTGTTGTTGAAAATTTCGTTGAAAATGAACCAATTTCAGCTTTGGAGACATTTGCTCCAGCAATTGAAGCAATGAAAAGCACATGCTTTGATTCTAAGGAAGGCCAGACAAAAAATTTTGTGAATGAGAAGCCTATTGTGCGTTTTAAGATTGGGATAAAAAACAAATTAGTAGGAAGGTCCATTGGTTTGATCCCACAAACAGAGGAGCATAACAAGACTTTGCCATGGTTTGCGATGGAAGATGAGAAGGATGACAGGAAAAGGAGGGCAGAGAAAATTCTAAGGGAATCCTTGGAAAACCCAGATCAGCTTGTTCAGTTGTAAATTAGATTTTTCTTTAACTAGAATCTGTATACTTGATCAGGAGAATGTCAGGATAGCTAGTTCTGGGATATTCAAATCTTGGTAACTGTCTGGTTGTGGGCATTATAGGATGGATATTACTATTTTGCTCTGACATGTTCTCACTTTAACAATCTTTCAGGTATGTGCATGTCAATTGTTTGGTAGATCAATTTATGATTCTTTTTATTGAAGTCCTTTGGATCTGTATGATCTTATGCTAAATATAGCATATAAAAACATCTCAACTTCTGACTTGTGGCAGTTACTCTAAATTGTTTACCGTACTCCTTTACTTCATAATTAGTGCTACATCCACAGCTAAATTCCCACAGAAAAAAAAAATCACATTCCTTTATGATTAACCTACAAACTGGCGGTAGAACTGAATCAATTCCAATTGTTTCAGATCACTTGTTATATTAACTAACAATTGAGAGAATTCATTTAGTTAACAGTGACAGATAATCCTCGTATTCTAATGTATAAACAAGTGTACTAAAGTCTCACACCCAGATATTACATTATTCTTATTCAGCACCCTGCTGTTTCAATTCACGTGTTATAGTTAATAGTTGAGAGGACAATGCATAAGATTCGTTTAATAGTTACCCGTATTTATCCTCTGCACATTGTCATTGTAGCATGTTCATGTATAAAGAAGTAGTATCTGAGCTTCATGCCTAAAATGTACAGAGAACTATTTGTTCTAGTCTAGCTGTTGTATTTTCCCTTTTTTCTTGTTAGCATTATCTTGAAAAGCCACATTTTTGCTTGTACAAAGAACTTGAGTTTTGCACTACCAATTTATCTTCATTTTACATATTTTAATCCATTTTTCCTTGTTTTAAATGTATAGTTATTCTTGCCCTGTTGCTAATTTTTTTTTTGGATTTGCTTTTAATACTGGACATCTGTAAACCCAGCAATACGGAGTACTGGCAATAGCATAAATAGCGGTAAAGTTGATTATAAGCTTGAGATGAATAACTGGGCTTACAATTCTACAAGGTATGAAGGTCGTCAGGTTAAAGTAGTTGCTATTGAGGAATATGGCATGAATTTGCCTACGTAAGTTTGTATATTATCATGTGAAAATGTCGAGAAAGGCTTTCCACAAGTAAAATGGTACACGAGGACCAAGTAAAACTTAGAGGAAATCATTAGAAACTACTTCTATCAGAGTGAGCTTATTGAAATTTAGTTCTTGACAGAGCCCAATGACATTTTTGCTTCATGTTACTAACTTCATCGAATGTTTTATCAAGCTCTCCTTGATCAGGTTGTCATATAGAGTTGTTCTTAAACTGTAGAACTTACTGGTATCTTCGACTTCTGCTTTATGCCAGGATGTCATATATTGTGCAACATGTCTCTGGTTTCTGATCACAGTTGTCATATGGCCTTTCTTTACAATTTTTTATTAAAATATTTTCATTTCAGATAATTAGTGGATATGAAATTCACGTTGAGCTCAAATCCTTTGACTTAGACATGTAAATGCAGCTTGACGACATTCTAAATTGAAGCAATTTGTTTCTTTGAAGTACTAAGACTCATCTTTTTCCCCCCACATCATTTGTGGAACAATGTGAACTGTCTATATGTAGGATCTTGTCTGTTGGATTGTTCGATCTATATTGTGGAATTAAGGTTGGATATAAACAAACAACCCATATCTTCCCTGGTTCTTTCTCCCACCACTTCTCATCGTTCTGGAATAATTCCAAATACTTTTCTTACAATATCTTGAAAATCTTGCTATTTTTTTGTGGTATTAGATTTTTTTTATATTTCTAAGATGTTTAATACATTTATTTTCTCAATTAATATTTTCTTATTAAAGTTGTAATAATATTTGTACGAGGGTTTATATTACTTCACAGTTGTAGAAAAAAAATTGGGGACCTGTTTCGGGAAAAGGAAGATTTGTAGTTTGTATACTGAATGAGAGCAATATTCAATGGGGGTTCCTCCAAATTTATCCCGTAAAATTATGATTATGGAGACTTATAAATGTTTATAACAGACTTGGATGGTTTATAAGTGGTACGTTTTATTCCAAGTTTATTGGATAGCTGCACTGTCTTGGCATCGATGCAAATTTTGGGCAGAAAAATCACTGTCTCTGTTCATTTGGAGTCAAATTTTGTAAAAATGTGTTTTCAGCTTAAGTTTTACTTGATTTAAAGTTGCAAACAATTTGGCCCAGTTCACTAGTTCATGAGCTCAAGTCTTTAGAAGCATATACTGATAGCATTTTGTGTGAAAAATAATTGCCGAAAATGAAATACAAATATATTATATTTTTGGTAGAGCCAGGGCTTAGAATGGAATGAATATTTGGTACAGTTAAAGGGTAAAGTGATGGATCCAAAGTTAAAATGTTAAGAATTAAAATGGAGTTTTGGACAATAGTTTGTAACTCATTTAATATATTTAACTTGTGTACGCACTCATTCACTTGTTAAATTAATCGAATTATAGTTAACTTAAGTTTACCATATTTATTTCATAAATCAATTGCATCAGGCTAATTAACTAGTTCGGTTTTAAATTAATATCTGGGTTGGTTCAATTAGTTGTTATCACTCCTAAATGCAATTATATGAAAATTGTTGGTGTTGTGGAGGGTGCATTTTCTTTTCTTTCTGATGTTGGTTAGTACTGTTCAAAACTCAAATTAATGCACAGACATTTTGGTTTTCATCACTCCAAATTTTGTCTGAGATGGCTCACATGACTTAAACGTCCCAACCCAACAAGCTTCATTTTACTAAATTTATTAGAAAAGGTTATTTAATGCACAGGTATGCTAATTATGACTGTGTTAAATGCTCATAAAGCAAATGAAGTGACGCAATAAAAGAACCAGCTCATCTTCAAGCTATGGTGGTTGTTTATTTGGAAATGAAACCATTTCCTTTTACAAGGGAACAATATTTGAATTTAATATTTCACATAATTAGGAAACCTTGTTAAGTTAAAAACGAGACTGTTTCAAGGAAAAAGTAGAAACATAAGAAAGAAGATTCAAATTACTCCATTTTTATAAAAGACTCAAATTTTTGAAAAAGAAAATGATTTAATGCATCTTTCATTTCAATTAAGAAAAAGTAATTAATATTATTCACAAACTTAAAATTGAAAGACAAATTAAATCTTTTTCTTTTTCAAAAAAAATACTTCTTGTCTAACTTTTAATAAATGTATTCAATTATTATGACAGTGGAAATAAAAGTAACTAATACAGGGGATAAAAAAATTAAAAAAGAATTATACAAACAAAACAATATAGCATTTCTTGGTTAATGTCACTTTCAGATATTTAAATGAGATCTCATGTATTTTGTGTAAGAAAAACAAAAGTGGTTGGAAGGAGAGTAAAATCAAAAGTAGCTAAACAGGTTTCTTTTTTTAAAAAATAAATGAAAATTATAAATGCTATACAGTTCATATAGATCGAATGTAGTTATTTTGAATAGATTACTAATTGTTGTAGAAAAAAAAAAGACACTTAAAAAATAATCCAAGTTGTAACTGCAATAGACTTCTTAAGTTCTTATATATAGATCAAATATGGTCATTTTGAATGAACTGTTGATTATTATATTTCGGGCATACATAATTAATTATGTTTCTAAATATGGTTATTTTGTTTCACAGTTGATTAACTATTATTCTCACTATTCTCGTTTATAAGACAAAAACAATATATTTTTTTTCTCAAATACTATAAACAAATTTTACTCTAGGCACTAAAATTGTTGGAGGAAACTCAATATTAAATTTCCAGCACAAAATTAATATTTGACCTTGGTTGCACCGTTATAATATGTTCTCCCGTTTTTATAATGCAATAATTAGAAAAAATATCAGGAGAGTAGTAAAATTTAACAAAACTAACAGATATTTTTAATTCGTGCGAATTTACTTGTTTATATATAAAAATGTAGAGGGTATTAAATATTTATCAAATAAAATTATTACCCACTTTACCATATAGTCAATCACTTTATGATAATATTAAACTCAATTAGATAAAAATATCCGTTTATATACCTTTTAAAATGAATGTTAAAATCAATAAATTACAAGTTGTTACTAAATCACAGTATAAAATTATTTTGTATAACATATTTTTTCTTTTTTAAATCAATAAATGAAGACTTTACACCACGATGTTTGTTGTTTTATTAGGATTCAGACTGAATTAAAAAAGAAGAAAGATTTATATGTAACACTCTGCATATTTTCAACAGCTTGTCACAGTTCACACCACTGATATAGATTTGTCTATATTTCTTCATGTATTTACGAACATTGACTATGCAAATACATGAAGAAAGACAGCAATGGCAAAGGTAAACGTGGAAACAATTTATACAAAAACAAGTGAAACTGCCAATTAAGCAGCTTATTACCCATCAAACTATATATCATGAGTAGCTAGATTAGAAAAGTGAAACATGAAAGACTACACAACTAGGTATATTCTCTTTTACCCTCATACTTTTGAGCTAAAATTCCTACTTGAAAAACACTAGTTGCCTGCAATGTGTACCAGTGTGGTTTGCTACTTCACCTCTCACAACCTCGGTTATCAAATCCTTAAAGATCAAACGTTCAATATCCAACACAACATTTGGTGTCTCAGTGCAACAGTTGGTCCAAATTGCATGGTGATGCTTCAAATTCTCATCCTCATGAGCTAAACCGACATTCCCATATTGAGGCTGCAACTGATCTATTTCTGTGCACAGTTCATCCAATAGCTTCTGCCCTTTTGTTCTTGTGCTTGCAAACTCACTTGGTTGGCACCACAATAATGCAGAAGAACTATCCAATATCAGCTTTTGAACTAAAATGTCATTGACAACATCAAATATGAGTTTTCTTTGTATCTGCTCAGGATTTTTTAACCTGGCACTGTCTTCAATGTTAAAATGTCTTTTCTTTGTCTTCTCTTGTTCAAGTGCAAAGAACAACTTTGGATTAATCAAGTGACCCGGCGAGTGAAATATCTGGCTGGAGCTGTGGCCACTCAGCAGACCTGATGCTATCAGTATTTCTGTTATATACTTATGGTCAGGGTGCTTAGTGTTATTGAAATTGATGAATTTCTCTTCAAAGAAGTCAATTTCTTGAAGTATATCCACTGAGTTCTCTTCACTGTCGCCATCAGTGCTTTGAGCTTCACCTACTGCAGAACATTTGAAGAAAACCAAAATGTAACTCAGAATTCTTCCCTGTATTATTTATGTAAAACCACTAAAATGTGTATGAGTAGTGATACAGATAAATGATTTAGATTATCCTTGATTCAATCTTTGTTGCTTACCTGAGTATTTTGAGATGTCTGGTTTCTTTTTCACAGGAGATGGTGGGTCATCTCTATAGAATGCAGCATCAAGAACAGACACAGGACTTGGTTGTTCCGCAGTAACCATTGTCTCAGCCTTCCTCAATTCTTCAAATGCATTCTGATCAACAAAAGAATGTTAAATTCATTCTGTTCAACAAAAACAATGTTTAACCAGTTGATACAGTTGCAAAATGTTACTCTGCAAGGCAGAAATACTTACATTTTGATGCATGCAACTCAGCTGGATGGAGGAGCTAATGATCTTTCCAGTTTGATCAATTCGAATGACTTCAATCTCACTATGACCGGTCGAGTTTCTTTTGTCGTCTAAGTCCGAAATGACATTAACATGGTGCTTTAAATTCCTCCAGTTACTACTGATCTCACTGAAACGTTCATTTATTTGCTGCAAACTGGAGAACTTATGTCTTGGTGTTGTACTTGGAGAAGACAATTCCACAGGTTGAGTATTGTGCTCTCTTCTGTTAATGCAGGAATCCGATGATGAACTGGTTGGTCGTGAACACCTCTCCAGACCAAACTTCTTTTGTAATCTGGGGCTCCCAGACACAGTTATATAACCAGAACTGGTGGTGCATTCTCCAGTCTTGTCTTGAGAAACTTCCAAGGATTGCATCAATTTTGAAGTTCTCAAGTTTTTATATGATGGACGAACCTGTTGGCCCAAAGGATCCTTGATATTTTTTGTTGAACTTATGCCTTTAGCACTATTCTTGTCAACCAATCTTCCATTTGTTGGATTGCTAGAAGAACACTTGTTGACACCAGATTTTCCATGAACTGATAGTTCTGTAGGAGAAGGACTATTGACTTTTCTAGCAACTTTCGCAGGTTTCATGATGACAATTGGCAGTTTACTACCACGGTTAGAATTTGACATCTCAACCGTGACAGATACAAGATCTTTCTGTCGTACTCGTGGGCTTTGTAAGTTCGAGCTTTCACTGGTATTAGTACTATTCTTATTGTCAGATGGAGAATTTGAAGCCTGATCTCTAGCAATGTCTAACGAATCTTTACGTCTCTGCATTGCTTCAAGAATGTGTTTAAGGGCTCTGAGATCCTTTCCAGACTTTTTGAACTCAAGTTCTGCCACCCTTTTCTCAATTTCCCCATATACCGTGAGAGAGGTCTTTGAGGCTTTTACATCAGATTCACAACCCTTGGAAGTTTGTAATTGAGAACTTTGGATTGCATCAGGTTGCCTCCAAGGAGTTGATTCTAGTGCAAATCGTGAATAAGGCTTCTCATTTGTGATTGAATCAGCCTTTCTAAATTGAGGCAAGGTGAATTTTTGGTGGTGCATATCTTCATCACATGTGCTAGAGAACCTAGAAGTTCCAATTGGACTCCCACAAGTTTGTGCACGCTCCGGGAGGGCTTCAAGTCCCATCAACTTTGCTACAACACTGGAAGATCTTTTGGAAGTTTCTGGTTCTTGCAGCTGGTTAATCATTGTGCTAGAACTCTTTGCATAACCTTTCTGCTGACCCTTCAACAGGTTGCGAGACTTGTTTCCTTCATTGGAACCTCTATTGGACCCTTCTCTGCTGTCCAAGGAAAGCCTTGGGAATTCCTTATGCTTTGTGGCAGATTTGAATGTTTCATCATAAGAGAGCCTTGGTGAGTCCCAAGGTGTTTTCTTGGACTTGGCAAGAGTGTGGAATTGTTCGCCGGCAACTGTAACTCCTACATTGACAGATTTTTGTGACCGCAGAGGCCGGGGAGAGTCTATGAGTTTCAAGGTATTAGTGTGACCCTTCTTTTCCTCTTCAGCCACAGTTCTCACAGACAATCCTTGAGCTTCTTTATGCATTGAGTCTTTGACAATATGGTTGAAATGGAGGGATTCATGGCGTGAGGTATCAAGTTGCTTCTTTGCTACTTTTGAATTTGTATGTTCAGGAATTCTTGTCTGATTTCTTGATGATGATTGCATCTGAATGGTTCTGTTAAACTCAAGGGATGACATGCTAGATGAACAAGAGGATGAAGACAAAGAAGTTATGGATGATTCTGTGGAGAATTGTTGCTTTTCTCTAGCATCCTTCAGATTCTTTGCCTGCACCGATCGATACAAATGTTAAACAGATTTTTTCTAAAATTCTGCAGAAGAGTCAGACTACTGCTTTCGTACCTTAGTTTTCTTCAGCATTGTACCATTCAGCTCTTTAATTTCATAACTGCTTGCACCTGAGAAGTGAAGGATTTTTACTTAGAAGTTAGAAGAAAGTACAGTGGAATATTTTGTCAAAGGTTAAGTTTTCCTAAATCCATTTTCAAACATGCTGAAGCTCCATAAGTCACAGATCAATGATATGACTTTTAAGGTTTTTGATTCAGCAGAAATTTGGAAGTTGTGTGAGAAACAAGGATGTTGAGACACAAATTTTTCATGCATGGAAAAATCAGAACACAGAACGATACGTTTTTGGTTTTCAGTAGAATGACGTTCTACTTCGGAGATTTTGGAGCAACTTCAAGCACCCATGTTGCATTGAATGAGGAAAAAGAAACAAATCCATATATTCTGCAATGTGTCGCTTTAAAAAGTATTTTTTTTATACATTAGAAAATTTTCAAGTTTCGTATATTGAGCATCTTCCATCTTAGACTTCAAAAGGGGAAAAGTACTCAGATTCTTATATTATAATGGATTATGCAAATTACAGAAACTACAGAGGAAACTCCCTACAGAATTTTTATCAGCCAAATTCAAAATATGTAGAAAAAGAACATATTTTTCAAAAGCAGATAAAAAAAAACTACAGCTCCGAAATTTAATTACAGTTACTTGCATTATCAAACCTAAAGTTGTCCACTAAATTTATATATTCGTTAGAAGATGAAATATAAGAAGTTTCACCAAAATGTGATTTTCTTAGATCAGCAACCAAAAAAAAATTTAAAGACTAGGAAACAGGATGGAAAAACAGCCATAATCTAAGTTGAAACCACTAAATAAACAAACTTTAACTCCCCTTGAAAAGCAAAAATAAAAATGAAGAAATTAAATTGAAAAAAGAGCTCTGTGCGAGGACAAGTTCCTGACAGATTGAAATAGGTTTTTTGTTTCTGAAAATTAATGTAGGAGAAAGCGGATTCTAATAAAAATAATATTTTGGTAATGCATACAAAAAATTCAACATATACTCAGGACACAACTAGAAGCAATTGAACCAACAAACTTGCAGCATTTCTCTATCTCGATATACGAGATTGCAGAGAAATTTTGTACGTGTACCTAAACACTTTCCACGTTAATAAAAATACTAATTTGTTTGCTTAACCATTTGCCTTAATTTTAGTATGCATGTAAATCAAATTTTCTCTGCCCCCAACATCTACCAAAAAGATATCAAAATCTAAAAAGTGCTAACACCCAAGTTGATAAATCTGACTGTAACATCAAGGGTTTTTCAGTTTTTAAGTTTATAACGGTAGTTGCATCAATTGTGTTTTTGCAGTTTTTCCATTATATGAAGAAACGCGGTGAAAGCCTCGTTGTGGATGTAAAACCTTGCTAGCATCATTGTATCACTTTCAAAACTCTGAACAGAAACAAGTATATCACAGAATACCTGAAGTTGGCCTGTGCTGAATGCAGGTGCCGGAGCGTTGGCCGGTGAGGAAACGGTGGCGGTCAAAGAGCTGAAAAAATCCAGTGATGCACCCAATTTGCTTCTGCAAATCTGGGTTTTCATCCTTCAAGGATTTCAAAGACTGTCCAGACATTTTTGCTTTCTCAACCTTCAACTTTGCAGACTCCGCAAGGCTTAATATGTTAAGTCGCAGCAGTAACAACAACAAGAACAACAACAACCATGTTCCTAAGAAGAGAGAGATCTTGTGTTTCTAGGATTCAGTGGAGGCAAAAAGATTTGAATTGTGAAGATGACTCAGCGCAGGACCTGACCCATAAGAGTTTAAAGTTTCAAAACAAGATAGTGACAAGAATTTGCATACTGTGTGCTGAAATATGAAGACTTGGACATGCAAATTTCATGAAGGGTTGTTTTTTTGTGTGTTACATGTGTGTGCATGTGTACAAAAGTGTGGACAGAAGCAAAGGGAGAAGAATGAGATGCAGCGAAGAGAATATTATGCACTGCAGAAACAGATGGAACAAAAAAGAGGAGTGGAAACAAAGGAATCAGAAAGTGCTACCGCTAGCATCCACCTTCTAGTGAATAACAATGCAGAAAGTGAAGAAAATTGAGGCACCCAAGAAGAGAGATGTTTTGTTAATTTTCTCTGGGTTTTCCCACAGAATAAAAGGATTGCTTTTGTTTTTTGTTATCTCAGCAGGTGCAGAAGCCAGAGTGTATTGTGTTGGGTTGGGTGAGAGAGGCGTTGTAATTATTATATATGTGAGGCAAATGTTGAAAAACAGGTTGCTTAGAATATAGTATAGTATAATATAAGAAGTAGAGACAACCTTTTAATTACATTACGTAAGAGAGAGGGGAAATGGGTGGAATTTGGGGTATCAAAATCTGAGTGCCTTAAAGAGGGAGAAAGTCTTTCATAGTTAAACAAAAATACTCAATTTCTAACTTATTTTTGAAGGAAATCAGTGCATAATATGTCTATGATATTGTATAGTTTTACGTGATTTATAGTTGAATTATGTTCATAAGATTTAAATTTGAGATTTACACTTATAATGAAGTTAGTGAATTGTAAGAAGGAAGAGTAAAATGTTGAATTAATAAAGAAAGAGGAAGGGTAAGTGGGACAGGTTAATGTGGTCTGGTCTTTGGTCATTTCGTAGCACTTCCATGTGGACAAAACAACGTGGGTGGGACTGTGCCTTCAACCTCTCTCCATGAGCATGTGGAGTTTGTCAGACTCAAAGAAAAAAATAACATGTAGAAGTAAGAAGTGGATTTTGTACCAAAACAAAAAAGCAAATTTAAACAACAAAAGTGAATACAGATATTCAGCGAAAGCCTGCAGGATCTAAACCCCTTGTTCAACCATTCTCACACACACTTTTCACCAAATTGCCCTTCATCTCTTCTCACCTTTTTCTCCATACTTGGGACCTGCCCTCAAAATGGATCTTATTTCACTTTGCCATCCAAAGTGCAAAACACCCTTATTAAACTTTTGTTTTGCCTACCCAACTATATTTATTACATCAATGTCACATACACATTTACCTTTCTGCTGGGGGAATCGCATTGCACTTGCAAGCCACACACAGTGACATAAATGAATATCTCTGCATTCAATTCTCTGAAAGTCGTCACATGTTGGTGAAAATGGGAATTGAAGAAAGCTATTGTTATTGTAGTTATTCAACCCGATGCATTTGCTAACCTAGAAAGTAACAAGAGTGTCCACTCCCAGTGCAGTGAGGTGGTGGGTTAGGTGCTTTTTAGTTGATACATTTCAGCATAAATGTGGTCCTGCTCCAATGTGTCACAAATACTATCATGCAAAGCTTGACAGTTACAAAGTCTAGGAATGTGTTTGGACCATTAGCATTTCCAGAACAATGAATATGGAAGATTAGGATAAAATCTTGAGGGAGTCCTTTTAAACACTGTGTAGTGTTTCCGCCGCAAAGTTTTGGTGTGTTTCTGCTGCCACATTACTGATATAGGACCACCTTGTTAGTGCATCATCGCTGTCATTGGTACTGCATGAGTTACACTTCACTCACCTCTCTGCATTTTTTCTTTCATCAAATAAAAACCTATTGGTCAAGCTTCACCTATTAGATTAAACACGAGTTTTCTTCCCAAGTCATTTTCATCGAGATCATCATCATAAACACACTTTTTAAAAATACTTCATTTATTTCTCTAAATTAAACTGATTATTTGTTATTATATATCTTAGCTCCTTGCTTTATATTCAAACACACACATTTTTTAACTTTAGAATGATGTATAAACCACTTAGAAGATGTGCATGTTTGGTAGAACTAAAGAAAAGTAATTGTAAAGAAAGAGTTGAAACAGGTTACTGAGACTTTTTCCTTTCTGGAGGTTTCATTGTTTGTTTTCTGAAACCAGTAAAATTTTCTTCCCTGTGCAAACTAGTAAAAGCAGGAAAAAGAAATAGGTCCAACGCTGAAAGAATCTACCCCTTCACTAACATGAATTCAAGCACCATCATCATGGAAATGCTAACGTGTGATTATCCATCACGATCTAAATGTGGGAAATACCACCCATCACTTTCTAAACTCGATAGCACCTCAAATGTTACGTCTTTTCTTCACTCTACTTAAAATAAAATTGGCATTATAAGTGGCTCATATATATATGTAGGACTGCTATATATTGAAGAAAATACAAATTGATCTTTATAAACGATTGAGAGATTATACATATATAAATATACTAGATTTGAATGTCTATAATGTAAGAGATTACGTAACAACCTGCAGTTAAAGCATATTTATATAGCCCTCTTTCACATGCATCCAAGAAAATACTATATGGTTTACATGTGCAATATGCTTTTTAATAATGTAAGATACGTCCTACGCTTCACAACACAGTTGTACAATCGATGCTTCTGATATGTTGATTACAAATATATAATGCACAAATTCTTAGAACGCCACATCAATGTCTTATTCCTTTTAGATAGTTAAGAATTCAAATAGAATGTGTTAGTTTTATCATGAATTGTATTATTCATTTTTATATTATTTTAAAAAATTAGGTTATTTTTAATTAGTAGATAACATAAAACTAGAATATATACAACTTAAACTCTATTATTAACTTAACCAAGGACAATAATTGGAATGATTGTACAAATCAGCTAGGCTAACTTTAAACACCCACGATCTCGGGTCTTTATTTATTGGATTTCGAATTATACGTACGGGAATTACAAATACATAAGATTAATTATCATATTAAGCACTTGTTTGCGGCTAATAATACAAATTGTTGTCTTATAAAACATTGAGTACTGATTGGGAGATTTTTAGTAAACAATTTAGTTAGTCAAGTGAATTACACACAAAAATTATGTCAGAAATTTAATCATAAAAATTACTGCAAGTTAAAAAATACTAAGAAACTTATTATAAATATGATTAGAAGTGTTTATAAAATACTTGTATAGGTATACAGGTATTTTCTGTTAATTGTTTTTAATGTGGCATAATTAGGTGTGTTTCAAGTAGAACTTATTTTAGTCAAAATTGATTTGTGTTCGAATGTATTTGTTTAAAACTAAGTCCTTTGATGGAAATTTTACAAATAAGTTACTAGTAACACTTTATAAAAGAAAGTTAATTAACTCAACAAATTTCAAATGTAGAATCAAACTTGTATTTCAATTTAAATCTATCTAAAAGATTATACTAATTGATCTCACTTTAGATTATGTACTAATCAAAATACACACCAAGCTATGGCTAGCTTTCCCAAATTCTGCATAGTATAGACATTATCATCACATTAATGCTAGAGAGACACTTACTCAAGCATCACAATGGTGCTTTTTCTATTATGGCAAAGCTTATCTGAGGTCTTTAAATTTTGTCGCTGAGCTAAAAGTGCTACCTGAATATTCGTCTTACGTATGTAATGGTAAATTTTGGCTAACAAAATGCTCATAATGGAGCTGCATAATGATCATTTTAGACCATTAATAGTTGCATATTCACCAAATTAACCAGTGAGCTATATGTTATAGGTTTTTGACCAAGAGGGCAACTACTACATATATATGCTAAGTTCTGTGCACCTGAGTGCTCTTCGTCAAAGAAGCATATGTTACATATCCATGAATGGTATTGTCCTGTAAATTATAAATGCTACCACATTTCATTTTATAGTATCTAACTTTTTTTTTTTAGAATGGTAAATTAAAGATGAGAGGGAATTGTAGTTTTCCTTCACAAGTTTGAGTGGTTCAGAAAAAGTAATTTGCATTGTTATCATGATTTTGCACAGGTACATAATCAACGAGTAGCTTCTAGCTTAAACCAGAGATATCTGCACACTGTATCTGTGAAAGCAATAAATGAGAGTCATTCACCCAAAATGCTAATAGAATTAAATTTACAATCATGATATTTAGATACCAACAAGGTAAAGGAGACCAAATAGAAAAAAAATGATTATATAACATCATTTAATGAGTATGTTTTTTAGAAAAGAAAAACAATAGTAGAAGCCTAGAATAAAAAACTAGTGGAACTTAGAAACACTTATCTCTAAGACTTAGCATCAAATAGGTTCAGTCGAATTTAAACTCAGAAAGTCCAATCCGAACCAATGTGTTTGGTTTGGTCCATATTATTTATCAAATGAGGCTACCGTTTGGGGAGGTCACATGTTAAGAAGGTCACGAGTTCAATAAATGGGTTCAATCGTGTAAAAAAATATATGAATTTATTAAAAGTAAGTAAAATAAATTTGGAAAAAAAATATAAACATAGATCATTTAGTGCTTTTAATAAATGGGATTGGAAAGAGTAATGACAACAAAATATAAATTACAATTAGAATAAAATTTAAATACAAATTTTCTTAGCCTTTGCGTATTAAAAGTTTTATTGTGACAAAATTTACATTTATATTAAATGTTAGTTTCAAGGTATAATAAACTCTAATTTAAATTGAGAACCAAATCTAAAGAGATGTATTTACTTTTTTGTCCTTCAATTAGAAAGTTGATGTTATAAATGTAAAAAAAAAAAAACGTACGTAATGTATCTATATGTGTGTGTTATCAATGCAAAATTTATTTTGTATTTACATAAATATAAAACCACTTAATTAAAATTTTCATATTTCAAATCATAACTCACATATTTTGATATTAGAAAATAAACACGACAAATTATCCATTAACATCTATCCGAAATACATTAATCATCAATTACATGTCATTTATTTAACATAATTTGCTAGCGTGGAAATTATCTAGAAAAAAAAATATTATTTTCTATCTTTCTCTTGCTTGAGTAAAGGATCTTTCACTTGAACTAAAATTGTCACTCAAGTGATAAAAACACCATAAAACAAGTTTGATATCTTAGTTTTATTTTTGCCTAAACTACATTACATAAAATCAATCAAAATTTTTAAACATTTTCAACAAACAAACACCATTATAACTTGTTTTATAGTTTATAACATCAATAATGTGTTGGTAATTCAGAAACACTATCTCAAACTCAAATTAGTTGCTTGTATTTAAAGTTCAAAATTATCAATAGATTAATTCATTGAAAGTTTTACTATAATACCCTAATTCCATCAATTCCTTCAAACCTCAGTAACAATTCAAAAGTCCATATCTCACTAGTCTAGTTTTTATATATTCTTAACTTCTACGAAATTCCAACACAACTGAAATGAAATCAATATATTAACTTTTTTTTTACCTTTAATTTCAACTCTTGAAGGAGGAAACTAAAACTAAGCAAACTTAAGGAAGTACTAACTTCCGAAGAGATTGAATTTACAAATAAAACATATTACTTTTGACTTAAATTAGTATATATCACTACTAACGAGTAAAGATTAATATCTTAGTTCAAATCTTACATCTCACATGCAAAATAAAGAGAAAAAGAAAATAATAATAATAATTTAAGGAAAAGAAAACTTACTCTAAGATAAAAATTTGGCCATTTAAGAAAGTTTTAAACTTTGATGTCTTAACGACTTCTTACATATGAAAAATTGATAAACGTTTTCAAATTTTTAGATAGAATATAAGAAAAAAATTAAAAATGATAAAATTTATTAAATAAAATACTAAAAGATTAAAATTCTGATTATGTATTAAGCATTATTTAAATTTTAATTTATATTATTTTTTAAATCATCATTAAAGCAATGGAATCTTGCAACTCACGAAATGAAACTCCTGAAATATTTTAGTTCTGTCATGCATGGGATAGAGACAATTAGGTCAATCTTTTACAGAGAATATAATTTAGGAAATATTTTCGTTGGATCATAGTTTTCAAGAAAAAAAATGTAACTTGAAATGTATTTTTAGGTATATTTAAAATTACATTTGGTTAGATGTCAATATTCTTTAAAAATATTATAAAAATAATAATGGACATAAAAAAAAAAAGTAAAGATGATAATGGACGTTATAATTGAGTTACAAAGTAGATTCACACATTCACTTAGAAATTTCACTTCTTCACCTCTCATTACATAAATAAAAAATATAATAAAGGCTTAACTAATCATAAAATAATATTCTTGTGATTTTTGTTTATTTTATTTCTATTAATTTTCTTTTATGTTGAAATGTATCGTTATTTCGTTAAATACAACGAAAATAATGCTATCGTAATCACATGCTAATAAATGATAAAGTCAAATAGGAAACGTATCACATTAACATAAATTAAAATAAAATTAAGGACACATCTATACAAATAAACTAAAAAAAATTATTATATGTACTAAAAAAGTGAAATTCATAACGAGTAAAAGAAAAAATAAATAATGTATTTATAAGCACTAAAATCAAGTAAAAGTAACATGTTTTCAGAAAAACAAAAAAAAAAAATCTTTAAAAATATTCAAAGGTTAGAAGTAAAATATGTTGAAAAAACTAGATAGGTTCAACCATGTAATCGATTAAAAGGTTGTTATGCACTTGACATGCATGGAAAGATAACAAAAGATGATTCGATTATTGGTGATATATATACCTAAAGAAAAGGAGTAGGAGAGTTGAAGTGGTACTTTGAAAAGGGATGCACAACCACATGCAAAAAGTGGATCATCACGACCTACCTCACTTTTTATTGCCCACTAAGCAATCCACATCATCTTAATTCCAAACACAACTTTACTCTCATTCATGTCTCATCAAAGTCTCCACCAATTAATACGTTCTTAATTCACCATAACAATTATTTATTATCAATTAATTATATTATAAATTTAAAGAGTTTATGAAAATTAAACTTGTATAAATTTATGAAATAAAAACATTATCTCTTGCATGAGATTGCGAGGAATCCTATCCTATAGTATTTGTTATTAATGAATTGAATTCATTTGAGTAAGAAAAGTTAAGTTTTCATTTTTTAAGACACGAATCAAGTAAAATTGAAATATACTTTGATTTTACGTTTTTTTATGAGTGAAAAATAAGGAGGAGTTAGAAGAATGAAAGATATTGAAAAGGGAGGCAAAGGTAGAACGTTGTAATGAAATAAAGAAGTGACCAAAAAGGGTGTTTAGATATTAAAAAAGGGACAGAGCATTGTTAAGAGAAAGAATCCTTGATTCTATCTTATCCCATTCCTACATACATCACTTCACATGAGAAGACAGCTTTTCAAATCTACCATGTGGAGCACATACTCATTCCACATTCAATTGCAAGAACTCATAATATCTTATTTCTCTCACACCTTTCTTTCTTGGTCAATTCCAATAACTCAATCATATTGCTTCTCTTTTCCAACATTTTCAACACCAAGATCAATATGAATGTGCTTCGCCATTGACAGGTACCAAAATAATCACACGTGGAAGATTGTGGACTTTGCATTTTTCTGACAAATTCTTTCTTCTTTTATGAGAAAAGATAGACCTTAAAGTTTTTCTCAATAATAGGTGCTCACGTGGACTAACTACTATTTATTTTTTATTGCATATAAACAAATGTTTCACACAATATGCTTAGTAATAAGAATGTTAGAAATCAAATACCACAATCTACACAGGTCATCACAATCAAAAGCTTTCATCTTCACATGCCCCAACCACGACGAAGCTCACAACATTTTTGGCTCAAAATATGAAGATTCCATTCTGTTTCCTGGTCTTGTCGTTTCGATATTCAATGATTCCAACCATTTCATATATTTTTGTATAAATTTAAATGAAATCACGGTAGAAGTGTCACATTTACTAGAGATAAGGTCAATTCAAAATATATAAGTGAGTATACTTACAAGCTGATTTTGTAGGATTGAGTTAAGCTTAAAATTCACTTTTAACCTAGTATCAAAACCAAATTAGAGTCTATCATAGTTAATTTTCTTGAACATTATGTTTCATTCGCTATCGAGCCGTTAATAAATTAAGGGTTAAATATGTTTTTGGTCCCTTGACTTTCAATGAATTTTGAAATTAGTTCATTTTAAAACTTTGGACCAATTTAGTCTTTCATCTCTCGAAATACATAAATTTAGTTCTTTTAATCAAATTTAGTTAGATTTATTTGATCTTTCATATGCATTTCAGAATTATATTTGAGTTGTTTATATTGTTTGACACATTTTTTTTTAATGTTAAGTTAAATACTATTATGAAACGTGCTTGAAATGTCAAATAAACTTAACAAAATTTGATTAAAATGACTAAATTCACGTATTTCGAAAGATGAATGACTAAATTGGTCCAAAAATTTTAAATGAACTAATTCCAAAATTCACTGAAAATTAAGAGACCGACCAAAATCATATTTAACTCATAAATTAATTATACAAATAAAAGATAGGTAATCGAAAAAAGAGATAAAAGATTGAGTGTGTGTGTGTGTTTATTCATAGGTGTGCACACCGATAACGTTCAATTTGTTGTTCGATGAATTTTAAGGTTACTCCAAACCTAATTAAATATTGACCACGTTATTGTTCGAAAACTGAATCATAAGTCTATAATAATTGTACCCACAAATGCTATAACTTCTCAATACAGCAATATGTAAAATCTACACTAGTAATGTGAATCATGTCTTCAACTACAACTAATAGTATTAAACATGCTAAAAAATAGTTACCATTGTAAAAAAAAGTTAATATTAATCATGGCTTCAACACTTAGGCTAAGTTGTTTGTGTTACAATAATTATACCAAAACGGAACGACTCTCAAGATTGGCATCATTTTGCACCATTTTTTTAATAGCTTTGTATTTTCATGAGATACTACTTATGAATAGAATTTTATTTTATTATTTTACATTAAAATACAGAATTAAAAATTTATTTTAATATAAAAATATAAGTTTCTTAATTTATAATAATATAATGTAAGATTATCAATGACGTCTAAATTAGTGTTTCAGTATACAATAATATATTCAGTGACATATTCTAACGTTATGGGAAAGGATTGTAAGAAAGAAAGTGAGAGTGATGGGAATGCGCCAAAGACAATGATTTGGAAAACCGTACAAAGGCGTGCTCAAAGGAACTCATCAATTCCTGCTACAAGTTCAAGCTGCCATCATCATGGCCAATGAACAAAACCTTGTGTTAAGAACTGATTTCTTCCGAATAAATAAAATATATTTTTAAAAATTAAAAAGAAAATAATAAATAAAAATAATAACAATAATAAAGTAAACAAGTAAAATAAAATTAAAAAAAGTAAAAAAATTTACATTATTCTTCTGTTATATTTTTAAAATACATCGTTATTAATTTTAAAATTTTAAAATATATTAAAATTATTTTTAAAATATCAAAACAGTTTGTTATTAATGTTCAGTTGAAAATAACACACAAAAATTCGGAAAAAGAAAACCGGGCTCGATTGAGGTGCACTGTGATTAGGTTGGAAACAAAGATTAAAGGACAAATTGAATTTATTTGACAAATTGTTGACTTTAATTGCTAATTAAATTGTGTGATTTGTGTTATGTTTTGAGTGATAATTTTAATTTCGATTCATCTTATTTGAATGGATTTCGTTTAAACTTTGGTATGTGAGAATGCATATCACAGCTTAATCCAGGTGTTTGGTTTTGATGGAGGAGTGCGGATATCGCGTGGGCCGAGTTAAGGCCCATATTTCTTTTAGATAAACTAAATTTGGGCGCTTCTCCATGCACCTCTAACACTTCTTCTATACCCTCAAAAGTTACAATAATGCCCTTCATTAAGATATAGCTGAGAGTGGGTAGGGACGCAGTAAATTTCATTTACTGCGTCGCCAACTTTTGCACCCCCAAATACTATTTCTTCTCCGTTTGTGTCTTTTTGACTCTGCCTTCATTTAAAATTTCTCAGTTTCATTCTCGTTTCGTGTGGTCCCTTTCACAGTTTCATTCTCGTTTCATTCTCCCGAGCTTTCAATTTTGTATGCTTCATTCTTTCTTTGTCCGGTGGTGTGGTCCCCTTTGGAGGTTTGTATCACTTTCATTCAATTTCTTTTAAGTTTTTTCTCTCAGTGTGTCAGTGTCTCACTCTCTGTGCTTGTGGTGGTTAAAGGTTAGCTATTTGTTGGTTGTTTGAAGAAAGGTGTTATCGTGAGTAACGTGCATCCTCTCCAAGTGTGGTACTTCCGTTCTGTCCAGGTTAGAGTCTTGAGCTGAAGTTTTTTCTTTCTGTGTATGATGTGAAACGGCATTCGTATTCCGTTTCAGAATATATGAAATAGCTTTCACACTCCGTTTCGAAGAAATACACGTAATTTTTTATGAAACAGATTCCCGCATCCGTTTCACACATTTACAAAACGGATTACATAAATCGTTTCGGGAAAAATTTTAAATTTTGTGGGAAACGGAATACGAATTCCGTTTCACAAAATCGTGAAACGGATTATGTAATCCGTTTCAAAAAAAAATTGCGAATTTTTTTCTGAAACGGATTACAGAATCCGTTTCACTATTTTGTGAAACGGAATTCGTATTCCGTTTCCCACAAAATTTAAAATTTTATCCGAAACGGGTTACGTAATCCGTTTCCTGGAAGTGTGAAACGGAATTTGCAATCCGATTCCATGTGTTTTTTTCTCAAACGGGTTCTGGGATCCGTTTGTGCTTTCTCTAAACGTTTTTTTCATCTATTTGTGGTTGGTGAGAATGAGAATCTAAGAAATTAAGTCGAACCAAAGCCTGAAGAATCTAGGTTTTTAACATGGCAATGGATGGCTGGTGTTTCCTAAGCTCCACCAACTTTGTGTTCCATTCATAACAAAATTACACCCCCACGTCCACCAATAATAATTTATGACAAAGGCAATTGAGGATGATACTACCAAAACTACAGGGCTTCTTATCAATGCAGTAAACAACAAAGTGACCCTTTTCAGCCTTCGTCCACTCTGATGATGCTGCATTTTCATGAGTCTTCGGCCACAGAAGTCTCTTCCTTTGGTAATTTGTGACCTCTTTCTGCCAGTTCGAAGCCATTTGGATGATCTTTTTTGAACTAACCATTCTTGCAATTTAGCTTCTACAATATAAGATACGAGAATGTAAGGATTCGTTGGTTGTTTATACAGTCACAGATTAACAGACAAATTCTTCAATTCTTCAATGCTGCCAGTTAATAGGTCCAAAAACGGAATTCAAATTTTGTTTCTCTCTTTCTTGAAACGGAATTCGTATTTTGTGTCCCAAAAATGTATAATTATTTCGCCAAACGGATTACATAATCCGTTTCATGAAGATGTGAAACGAAATTTGTAATCCGTTTCACCAAGTTCCATGTGCTTTTGTAATCAGTGAATGTATACTGTGTGATTGGTGAATTTTTTAACGTGAATCATGCAATCTGTTTGAATATCACCATGCAATGAGTTTTGAATATGACATGCAATCAGTTTTCAATTTTTGATACGTGTTGCATTCTTTTCTTTTCTTTGATACGTGTTGCATTCTTTATGCATTATTTTTTTAACATTCTTATGTATTATGTGGTTCCCTTGGTTTGTTGACGTATTAAAATATTTTATTTTTATTATAGTTCATTATGGAAGATCATCATTTTAGTTATTTGAGTTTCTTGGATTCTCAAGCGGATTCTCAACTAAATTGTAGTCTCATGTCAGACTTTTCTGATTTTGTTCATGATATCTGCGAACAAGATTATACATCTAATTTTACAACCGATGATATTTTCCCAACACATGAAGATTTGATTAAGTGGGTTAGAGGGGTTGCTTATAATCTTGGATTTGTTGTCATTATTCTAAGATCAGATAAATATAATGGACAACTAGGAAGAAAGATCCATGTATTATTAGGTTGTGAAAAAGGTGGAAAATATAGAAAATACAAGTGTGATGCAGAACCGAGTTTATCTAGGACAAGAAAATGTGATTATCCCTTTAGATTGAGAGGGAGACCCATCTCTCAAGGGGAGGGATGGGTGTTGAACGTAAAATGTGGTTACCATAATCACGATGTCTCATCTACTCTAGTTGGTCACCCCTATGCGGGTAGGTTGAAGTCTACTGAACAGTCATTGCTTGTTGATATGACTAAAAGTCAAGTCAAACCTGCAAATATACTTCTCACTCTGAAAGAAAAAGATGAGTGTAATGTTACAACCCTGAAGCAAGTGTATAATGCAAGATATAGGTACAAACGTTCAATAAGAGGTTCAAGAACTGAGTTACAACAGTTAATGTTGATGTTGGAACGTGATCACTACATCCATTTTAGTAGATGTCTTGATGAATCTGATGTAGTTAGCGATTTGTTCTGGACCCATCCTAATGCTGTGAAGTTGTTAAATTCATTAAATATTGTGTTCTTAATGGATAATACCTATAAAACCAACAAATATCGGTTGCCATTACTTGAGATTGTTGGTGTGACCTCAACAGGATTAACTTTCTCAGCCGCTCTTGCATTTTTATCTAGTGAAAAGCAAAATAATTTCATTTAGGCTCTTGAAAGGTTAAGAGGTTTGTTTATGACGTGCGAGGGTGGTCCACAAGTCATGGTAACTGATAATGTGTACGAACATAGGTGGCGCTTTTGTTAGCAAATATCGTGCACCCGACAAGGTGCAAAAGATATGCACGTGCAGCAAACTCCCACAGCTCGTTTTCACAACAGTTGTCATACAACTCTCTCAACCAGCTAAGTCGGACCTGTGCACCCCGACTTTGATTAAGCTCCACACAAGCCATGGCCCGGTCAACACCAAGAAGTGTCGTCAAAATCTCAACAGATTCTTCATATTCAAGATTTTCAGTGGAGCAAAAGTTTCCACTGATGAAAAGATGGAGAAGTGACCATACGTCATCCAAAATGATGGTCATCTCCCCAATGGGTAGATGAAAAGTATTAGTCTCGGGATGCCATCTATCCACGAAACCCAATACTAACCCAAGATCGACATATTCATATAAAATATCGCACAGAGGCGATAATCCAGAAGCTAACACAAAAGGTGCAACAGAAGGGTGAGGACGTCCTAATTTCTTCACCTTTTTAATATGGGAGACCACTTTCACAGCTCGATCCTAACAAAAGAAACAAAAAAGAATAAAAATACTTAACAACAACAAAATTAAACCTATATAAAAATTTCTTACTGACCTGACCATCCCATATCATGCGTGCAACATGATCCTGGTACCGGGTCAATAAAGATGTATCATACGGACCACCAGGAAATCCTCCACCATCGTTATCAATGCCCTGCTCGTCCTCCCGAGGAACGTCAGAAACCTCATTCTCAACAATATCATCCTGAACCACATTAGCCTCATGCTGACCCCTTCTACGAGCCGAAGCTGTGGGTCTCTTCCGTGTACCACCCTGTGTGGAACTCTCGGGTGCATCATTTGAACCGCGTCTAGATAAATTTCCTCGTGTCCTAACCATATCTGTAATTCAAAGTTTGAAACATTAGAATCCAATATAAATTTCCTGGAAAAATAACTAAATTAAATAAACATCATGATTTTGAATTCCGTTACCAAATGCACTTTCTGTCGTAATAATAGGAAAGGTAAAAACTTTTCAATTTAAATTATTGATGTTTACGAAAAACCCACCAAAAAAACCCACTAGCCATGCATAACATACTCAAATTGATTTGCTGCCATCAAACAGTGGCCATTACAGGGAATATAATCATATTCCCAATAAGGTTATTCTTTTGGAATATAAATAGGACCAACAAGTTTTATATTTTTACGCATCCACACATACCCTTGCACACATCAAACACAAGATAAAAGTGATTCCCATCACTTCTAAAAAAATCCTAATACTTGTAACCAACAATCCTAATAATTTTGAGTGACTTCACAAAATGTCAATTTTCTACTTTGTCGAAATTCTCTTGTTAACAACTGAAGGCTAATGAATAATTTGAATGAAATAGTTTCTTACTCCGGTTAATGAATTATGCTGGTAACAAAATAATAAGTAAAAGTTATCTACGTACTACATACACTGGTGTGTGATGGTTCAATAATATAAATATTAGACAGGGAATTTGAAAAACCCACCAAAAAAACCCAAAACGGATACTAAAATCCGTTTCACCACAATTCAAAAAAAAAAGAAGAAACGAAATGTGTATTCCGTTTCATACACCTCCGACACGGAATCCACAATTCGTTTCAGCACAATTAAAAAAAAACAGAAACGGAATGCGTATTCCGTTTCATACGCCTCCGACACGGATTACACAATCCGTTTCTGCACACTTCAAAAAAAAAACATAAACGGAATGTGTATTCCGTTTCATACACCTCCGACACGGATTACACAACCCGTTTCAGTAAAATTCAAAAAAAAAGAAGAAGAAACGGAATGTGTATTCCGTTTCACCATTCTGGAAGTGCACTCTTAAAACGAAGATGCTAAAATCAATTAAAATTAACAGACAACCATTCCTGAAATTAATTACAAATTTAAAAACATTACTTAACTGGCCAAATGGAGAAGATGGGTCTGTGGTGTTGCGTAGGAGAAAACCAGAAAAGGGAGGCGGCAGAGATGAAGACTGTGTTGTGTGGAGGATGTGTGCGACAATGTGTGGGAAAAGACCAAACGTGGGAGAAGACGGAGGAAGAGTGTGTGGAGGCTGTGTGGGAGAAGAGAAGAATGAGGGAGAAGAAACTGGACCAACAGCTAGGTCAAAGATTCCTGATGGGTGCAGGGAATCAGATTCTTGCTTTATTGGGGTTTGTTTTGGGGGTGCAGTGGTGCAGGGGTATGTAGTCAAAAATTGGGGTTTGTTTTGGGGGTGCAGCGTCAAGCGTTTGGGGTGCAGGGTATGCGGTAAAAAAAACACAGTAAGTCTTATATTTAACCATGGGCAATTATGGAAATAAAATTGGTTTTGGGGGTACAGACGAGATTCTTAGAGGTGTAGGGAGAAGCCCCCCTAAATTTTTACCTAGGTTTGCCGAGCCAACTTTCATTTTCGATTTAATTAGTTAGATAATATCTTCTATAGTTTAAATGTGTTAGTTTGATATCCGTTTTCAAAAATATGTTAATCTAGTCCTAACTTTTAAAAAAGTGTCTTAATTAGGTTTATTTCAGACAAAAATTACTAGAGTGGTTAACTTAATTCATTACTTTTACACTAAATTTTAATATAAATATAAATATTTAATTTTGTAAGTTATTTGTTAATAATTTTTTGTTGAAAATGATCTAATCGAAACATCTTTTCAACAATTAAGATTTAACCAATACTTTTTTTAAAAGTGAATACTAAAATAATAATACTATCTGACTAATTAAACCTTCGTTCTGTTTCGCAAAATATATATCTCAGAACTATATTCTGTCGTGCCCGATTTCCTTTATTTTGAGGTGTTCCAATTTTGTGGCATTTACTAGTTTAGGTTCATTCGTTTCTCTATATGAGTTAAGATGAAATGACAGGGTGGCAACTTGCTTTATGATGTTTTTTTTAGAATAAATTATAATCGTCGTAATTACATTAAATTTAACATTCTTATCATATATGTCATTTGTAATTGAATGAAAATGTAAAAGTATTTTACTCTATAAGTGGTTGCTTATTTTCATATAATCAGTTCAATTTTTTTATTTTCTAATTCTAGCTATCATGGACATAGCATCTCCATCAGCTTAAAGCCCATGGACCCTCTTACATAGGGTTATTTCTTCTTGCACCACCCTTTTTCCTTCCTACACCTGTATAGCATTGACGAAATGACAAAATTATTTCTTCTTCTTCCCCTCCCCGTGTCCAATCCCTGCAATGCTTCCCTGCAATGCTTCCCTACGAGGCCTCCGCTACTGCATGTCAAATTGAGGACGAAATTACAATTTTAAAATTATTAAAAAGTAGTTTATAGTATAAACCGTAAACTAAAATGTTGATTAGATGAGTTATAGTGTTATTCCACCAAATTACAAGTACAAAAATAAGAAATTGTTACAAAATTATGAAGATCAAAAGTATAGTAAATAATTGATGGATTCATTATATTAAACAATTGTATTTTCGTTTAACATTACGATAATTTATTCTAATTTATTCTAATTTATAATAATAATCTATAAATCATAGTAGTATTGTTTTTATTTTTTATTCAATAATAACAGATATAAAAACCAAGCTAAAGTCTGACAGACCATTATTTTAATTGTAAGAATATAAAATGGGAAAAACTTGGATTCAATATTATTAATGTTTTTTTATGCTGTTTTTAATTATATTTAAATTTCTACTTGAATAACATATAAATTCTATAAAACTTTAAATTTAATGAAAGAAGAATATCAATGGTATACATTTTGTATTTTAAAATTATATTTAATTAAATTTTGCATTTATCATAAAGTTAAATATTTCTAACTAATTTTTTATATTTCTAATTAAATATATATTATTTAAAGTTTTCATTAATGAAATTTGTTCATATATAATGAAGTCCACATATTCTTCAATATATCTTGATTTATAATAACTCAAAAACTTGTCATTAATATAAATAAGAAAAATATTATCTAACATTTATAATAGAATCAGATTCATTTATTATTTTTAATATTGATTCATATTAATTACAAAATTTTATATTTTTTTAATATGTGAAATTAAATAAAAAATTGACTAAGCGTTTCTCAACCAATTAAAATAACTATATAGCAGGAAGAAACTCCATAACAAATATAAAATTACACAAAAAACAAATAATATAAACTCAGTAAAAATTAAAAACACAAATTTATCGATAAGTTGAAACTTAATATTATTTATGAATAAAAATTAAACTTTATATTATAAATCTATAGAAAATAATAAGTTAATAAACAAGAACACTGGAAACTATTGATTTGTTCCTTGATGGAAATTCTTTCTTCAACAAAAGCTTGTAACTGAACCCAATTTCAGTCGTCACTACAAATACAAACCGAAGAACATTTCAGTGATCTTCCGAAGGGCGACAGAGAAACGCATTCGGAGTGTGCGTGAAAATCAAACCATGGACGACGAACTGCTCGAGCTGCAGCGACAATTCGAGTTCGCGCAGCAAGCCAAGTCGAGCATTCGATTATCAGAGCGAAACGTCGTCGAATTGGTCCAGAAACTGCAGCAACTCCAAATCATCGATTTCGAACTTCTTCACACTGTCACCGGCAAAGAGTACATCACTCTCGTACGCTCTCTGTGCTTCTTCTTTCGCCGATTAGGTTTCATCGCTCGCAATTTTCATTTTCAATGGATTCAGTAACCGATAATTGACTATATTACCTTGCTTCGTTCAATGAGTTGTAATAATGCTTAATCTTAATCAAACGTTTATTAAAGCGATTACGCATGTTGTTAGGATCAACTGAGGAATGAGATGGTGGCTGAGGTGAAGAGATTAGGGCGCGTTTCTTTGATCGATCTCGCTGACTCTACTGGAGTTGACTTGTACTACGTGGAGAAGCAGGCGCAGAGCGTTGTAACAGCACACCAAGAACTCATGTTGACTCAGGGAGAAATCATTTCTAGCTCTTATTGGGACTCAGTGGCGGAAGAGATTAACGAGAGGCTTCAGGAGTGTAGTCAGATTGCGCTGACGGAGATCGCGGCACAATTGAACGTCGGTTTGGACTTGGTTGCCTCCGTGTTGGAGCCGCGCCTTGGAACAATTGTGAGTCTGTGTGTGTTGGTTTGAACGTGCTTTGTTGAATTTTCATGGAGAGTGAGAATTGCGTTTTGATGAGTGCTGGATTTTAATAGGTGAAAGGAAGGCTTGAAGGTGGCCAGCTGTATACTCCTGCCTATGTGGCTCGTGTTAGTGCCATGGTTCGAGGAGCTGTGCGGGGCACCACTGTTCCGACCAATTTGACTGTGGTATGGAGTTCGTTGCAGCAGTTGCTGCAAGAAATTGACGGAAGCAGCGGTTTGGCTGTTGAAGGATCTTTCTTCCAGTCATTGTTTAACGGACTGGTGAAGGAAGGGGAGGTTCTAGGGTCACTTCGTGCAGGAGTACATTGGACACCAGCTGTAAGTGGCCTCTTTTGAAATCCTCTGTACATTGCTAGAGTGTTACCTGGATTGTGGTTCTCATATTTGTTTTGGGCCTGTGGAGTGGTTCCCCTCTGGATCCATGTCCACCGAGCGTTTACGTGACAGTAATTGGGAGGATTTTGGTATTATTTTGATTTAATTATATTTCCTGTTCGTCAGTCTATATTGATATAACGCCAATTGATAAAGTATGACATTTAACACTGAAATCACGAACAATGCAGCTAGACACTTAGTGCTTCACAGACGAAGCTCTCCTACAGAGAATGTTTTCTGTCCACAAAATGCAAATAACCGCACCCTTCCTAATTACACAATCTACATTCAAATATATATCTAATACATAATTGCCAGCAGTTATTTCTGTGTACACCTGCTATTATGCAGTTTCTAATGCAGAATCAATTGTTCTCTAAGTTCTTATATATGTAACAATTAACTACCTTCAACCCATTAGTAGATGCTTCCCTAACTAGGCTTTTAGTTTTCATCAATAATTCTCTGATGGTCTGACCATTAGTGGCCATGGGTTGAAGTAAACTGCTATAGCTTATACCTTGGGGAAATAAACTTATTTCCTAGGTCTTTAGAAAGTATTTGTTATGACTTATACTACTTTTGTCATACAACAGGTATTTGCTGTTGCTCAAAGGGAGTTTGTGGAGTCATTCTTTTCTCAGGTATGGTCTTTAATGTTTCCCTTTTGTTGAAGCTACCAACATTTTTTCCTATTTCATATGATCCGTTGATCAGAGCTATATAAACTTTCTTTACAAGTTCGCTAGATTGGATTTGTATAATGACCGACTTCTACCCATTTATTCTTTGTATATTGTATCTTTTACCTGTATATTCTTTGTAAATGCATTTGTAACCTTCTCAGTCTCTTTTGGTAAAGAAAAATTCTTAACTGCTGTATTCTTTTTATGCCATCTTTTTTTTGCATGCTATAGAATTCTTTTATCACCTATGAGGCGCTGCACAAGCTTGGAATTCCCCAGCCCATTCAATTTTTGCAGGTAGCTAATTTCTTCTGATGTTGATTCTTTTTAGGATCAAAGATATTTGTGAAATAAATATTTTGTACTACTTGTTTCCCTAGCTTAGTTAATGAAGCCTAAGTTTGCGCAATCCAATTTAGTCCAGATACCCTGAAGGCAAACCTTTGGTTACAACATTTGTTCATCAATCTATGATTGAGATGCTAGATGCTGCTACTGAGGATGCCATTGACCGTGGTAGCTGGTAAGTTCTTGACAATTTTTTTTCCCATTATCCCTTCTTTTTGTCTTCACTAGGCAGAATGGGATAATTCCATGTTTCTAGAAAATTATATTTACTGTTTAGAACACAATTATTTCAAAGCATTATATTCTAATATAACAATGTTGCAGGAGTGATTCTCTTTCCTTGTTACCTTCATCTTTTACACCTCAAGATGCTTCTAAAATGTTGTCCTTTTGTCAATCTGTGCAAAATGTTCTTAAGGTGATACTAAACTATATTGTAGACTTATGCTCAGTGCTGTTGATTCATGTATTGATAAGCTTTAATTTCTTTGCAGTCTAACAAAGCACACATTTTTGGGGACTTTTATGTGTTGAGCAGCAGCTTTATAAAGGTGTGTTCTTGTATTTGATGTAGTCTTGTAGAAGTCAACTTAATTATTTAATTTTACAAACAACGTTGTCTATTTAGTTAGGCAAACATGCACTACTGCTAGTGTGCAGTTTGAAGATTGGTTTAACAGATTTATTATTGCAATGAGAACAAAAGTTTAGGTGATAGACGTTTGTTATGAAATTGTCTTACAAGAGGTTCAGGACTGCCATGAATAAACAGTTCAGCAAATTACTACTCAGGTCTCCATACATGGCTATCAATGGGAATCCTAAAAAATGTTGTGATATAAACTGCCTGCATTCTCATCTATTGTTGTGAACTGACTTAGATGATAGGTTATATATTCGACCCTTTTTTAAATGAACATATGTATGACCCTTTTGGGCTTTATATTCCTTTCTGTGATTAATTTCCTTCACAATATGCAGATTTTGTTTTGGTTCTTCTCCTTCCTTGATTAAGACCTGAGAATCAAGTATAGAAGTTACTGCTAAATAAAAATATCTATCTCCAACTATTTTTTGTCAATGGTTTCCTGATGCCTGTATGTTTCTCTCCATCATCTACTAGGACATCTGTGATCATGTTGTGAAAGAGTTGGAGACGTTAGATATTTCAAGGTCTGCTGGCATTACCATGCCTGGTAATGTTAAAGTACCCAATGAAGCTAAAGTAGGACGGGAGTCGAGCAGGTTGAATGAGTCCAATGAGATGGCAAGTGATGGTGGTGCCAACAGGCAAGCTGATAAAGGATCAAAGAAGAAAAAGGGGAAAGCCACAGGGAATACAGTAGTAAATCTATCCGAAAGTGGGGCAGATAACCAGGAACAGACTTCGACAAAATCTAAGAGAGGCCAGAAAAGAGGTAAGGACACATCTGCACAAACATCCGATTCGAAGGCAGGTTCTAGGAAAGAATTGCTTAAAATAAAAGAGGAAGATCTCAGTCCCTCAGAAGAATGGATCATGCAGAAAATTACAGCATTAGTTTCTGACTTTGAAGAACAAGGTCTGTTGGCTTAGCTATCAATTTTGTTCTTTCTTGCATATATATTTTCCCCAATGTTCTCAAATGTAGATATAAATTGATAGGTATAGATGATCCTGAAATAATTCTTAGGCCTTTGGCTAACCAATTAAGGCCTACAATAATCAGTTCTTGGATGGAGAAAAAGAAGGCACTGCTTACAAACAATGCAGAAAAAATGAAACATTTGCTTGATAATTTGCAGAAGAAACTTGACGAGGTTTGACTGCTAAAATTGCATCTTTTTTTTTTTACTGCATTCACTATTGTTTTGTCTTTATATAGCTTTCTTTCCTTCTTTCATTTGGGGATACTCTTCTAGACATGTAAAATTAGTGTGTACAGTTCCCTATGTTGATTGTTTATTTTTCTGGCAGTCTTTCTTAAACATGCAGCTGTATGAAAAAGCCTTGGAATTGTTTGAAGATGATCAATCAACTTCTGTAAGTTTGATTCAGTTATTTGGAATTTTGTGTTGTCATTGATGAACGCAAAATAAGTTAATGCTCATTTGATGGCCAGGTTGTTTTGCATAGGCATTTACTAAGAACAGTAGCAGCTCCTATGGTGGATTTGCTTCTTCGTAACCTGGTATTATATCTAACTCTTTGTTAATGTTTCTTGAGTTTAATAAGATCTAAATCTAATTCTGAATTATCATCTGCAGGATGACCACAACAAATTAAAGAATGGACTTGACGTGCAGGAAGCTCCAAATTCTGAATTTGTTTCACTTAGTCCTGTTGACAGAACCGCAATTGTAATAATAAGGCTCTATGTAGTGTTTGGCACAAACATATGCATCATATTTCTGTTATTTAGTGAGCAAATTTTGTATCAGTGTCATACTTTTGCTGAGGATCACCATTTTGAAGAACCACATAAAATGACATCAAATCTCTTTTTATTTTCTTTTGCAGTCTAAGAGTTTTCCAGGAGCTCTTGCAAACAAGGCTCTTGCTGTTGTTGAATCATTGGAAGGAAAGGTCGGCAATTTTAACTCAGAAACACTACTCATTTTAAGATTTTTTATATAGGTTTACCTGACTTATACTGCTGGTTGGATGGAGTTGGGTCTATTTGGAGAAATTTCTCCATAAACTTTTCTGAGAGAGAAGAATAAGAAGAAAAGATGAAATTAACTTCTCCATTACCTGAAATTAGCTTATGCTCAAGTTAGAAGAAAAATGTAGAAAAACTGTATGAGAAAGATTTTACAAATTAACTCATGCATAAACTAATTTTAGCATATGAAGAAACTAATTTCAATTATTCCTCTTATTTTTTCTCTCTAAAATGAGCTTAAAGAGAGAAACACATCCAAGCAGGCATATTGTTGTGTTATTTCTTAAAATTATAACTAATATTTGAATATTCAATACAACAGAGTGTGGAGACATTCATGGCTGCTTTTAGAATGGTTACAGAAGAGAGGTATTGAGTCTATATTTGTTTGTAGAACTTATTCATTGATTTTACTGTTCTTTTATGATGTGATCACTGATACATAGTTCTTCACTGATTTTTCCAGTGGGCTGCCTTTGAAAAAGCTTGACAAGAAACTAGAAAGAACACTCTTACATTCATATCGTAAGGTATATGTTTACATTTATGAAAAAATTTACTAGAATTTAGTGGAGGCTAGATTCTTCTTCAAAGATTGTTGATGCTGGTTATGGCATTAACACGGAATGGTTCAAAGAGAATTTGAGAAGAAATATGTCATATTACTCACACTTAATCAAAGTGTTAAAGAGGTGTTTGTAGCACAACTGTCATTTCAAGAACAGTGTAATCGAGTTAACCACCCACTAATTGCCTGAGTCAGGCAAAGAACTGCTCTCTTGTACAATTCTCCTCCCCCTGCTCACAAACTCAAGGTGGGTGGGACTTTGAATAAGGCTAAAGTATCTTGAGTTTGTCTCAATATGCTTCAGCCTTGTTATGAGCTGGGATGAGCTGAACAGACAATTGCTTGGCAGGAAAATGACAGAGAACGGGTCAATCTTTGAGCTTAGTGAGTATGGAGAATCGGATTGCGAGCAAGAGAGATAAACACTCTTCTGTCAGTAGACAATAGTTGAAAAGGAGACTCCAAGCTTAGTATCGTTTCAATCCACAAATTTCTGCTGTCACTCGGACAAGGCTGCGATCAGGCTACCACTCAATGCTCATGGGACCACTGGACCAAAGTATTAGTGCAAATACTAATTACTCTTAGAAAATAGGTTTTAAGCCTAACTCAACCTCACATAATTAGTTAGTATGATAAGGTGTACACCTAGTTGCATAATATAATTTGGTCATATATATATCTAGTTAATGTGAGATTTATAACACACTCCCACATTCAGAACTAGACATCTTGAGCGTGAATAAATATTTATGATAGTCCAATAGTGGACAAGATGATGGACCTAACATCAGAATAGACTCTTGTACCATCTTATTAAGTAAACATTAAACCCAACTTAACCTCATAAAACTAACTTGTTAGATGAAATTTGTATCCACTTGTATACTTCAACTTAGTCATATTTCTAATCGGTCTGGAATCTGAGAACAATTACAATGATCCAATCCTAATTATTAAATGAATAAAAATTGTAAGTTAACTCCTATAATTGCTCGTAATTTTGTTTTGCTAATATCCATGTATGCTATACACCCCTATATTATAAATTCGAGTCCTCACTCTTGAGGAGACATTCTCTTCTCTTCCGTCATTTAGCTTCTCTTACAGTTTTTTATTCCTTTCAAATATTATTTCTTAAAATTGTTTATTTTCAATTTCATTAAAATTTTAAAATTTGCATCTTTATACTTAATATCAAATTGGCGATAACTTCTTTAGAATGAACCATGTGTTTAATGTTTATTGTAATATTTGGTAATCTTAACTTTAATTTAATTTTAAAATATAAATTAACACATCATATCAATTGGGATATTATTCATTTAAATAATTTATTTTCAAAGTTTTTTAGCCAATTTTAAAATCTTATGTATTTAATATACTCCTGTCTAATGAAATAAAATATTCTTTGTTAATAATGAAATAATCCATTGGTCATTTAATTGTTTTTATTCATAAATAAGTTTTTCTCTTATTTAAACATACCTGTGCAGTGCATGGAATACTTGCTAGCTGCCAGTATGAACATCTAAAATATTCCAACAAGAAAACATTAAGTGAGTTGCAATCTATAGTCAACTGATCCTTTCTGGTTCAGTTTATCTTTATAATTAATATTAATTTCAACATGATTTCCTATTCTCTCAGTTAATTCCCCTATTGGATATATTTTTTTATACTTCTTTGATTGTAATTCTCCCTAATATTAGTTAGGGAAGCAATTCCACATAAAACTCAGCCAGTTTTTTAGTGATACCTACAATTTGGTTGTTCTTAAATTGTGTGCCTTCTATCATTGTTATTAAACAGGAATTGACATCTCAAGTTTCTGCTGAGACTGACCCTGTATCACTTCTAGCAAAAGTTGTTTCTTTACTTTATATCCAGGTAACTATAGTCTTTCTTTTTTTGTTCCCACCTCCTTTTTATCTAATTAATAAACATAAATACTTGTATGAATAGGTTTACCACAAAGCTCTTCAAGCTCCTGGAAGGGCCATTTCCGTTGCCATTTCTCATTTAAAGGTATGTTCTTTCTGTCAATTGGATTTAGTCGTGTATCAAATCACAACTATAAACACTTAGTAATATAAAATCAAATATATACGGATTGTATAAATCAGACTAAAGACAACAGTGGTAGATGGGCACCAACCTTGGAATTAGTTTTTTTTGTACTTCCAGTAATAATAATTTTCTATTTCCATGACACTTTTATTCAATACGTATTGATTTCAGGATAAGGTAGACGAGTCGGCATGCAAGATTTTAACTGATTATCAGACTGCCACAGTGACTCTTTTGACACTAGTATCAGCTTCACCCGGTGAGGTGAGTAACGACTAATCCTGCACTCTTCTCACAATGCATATCATATCAAGTACGATATATATATATGTCTCTCTTCGAGGTAAAAAGTTAAAGCAGTGCTATTTTTCGAAATGGTATTTTATGGCTTGTGCTTTCAAGTTAATTTTTCTTGTGCAGTTGATTTTTTTTTTTAATAGCTAGATTATAAAGTACACTTTTTTTATCAGATTAAAAGAAAAATGTAGCAGCTGAACACACTTTATTTAGTTTATTTCTTTATTTTAAACACTTATGCAAACAGCAAATAATCAATAGAAGCAATATTTGAAGGACGACTTTCTCATTATCTGAGGATAGGGGGGAGTGACACATTCGTTAATGTTTTGAACACCCAGTTTAGGGTGTTTGGTTAAATTTTTTTTAAGAGAAATAATCACTTATTTTTATTAATTTCCGTAATTTTTGAAGGAATAATGGGTTATCTTCTTAAAATAATTGCTTTCAAACATGCACACTTTATTTAGATTAATTGGAATAATGCAATTTGCGCATTACTGTTTTTCTTCCCATTTTCTACAGGATGGGGATTGTGCATCTGATAGGATTTTGAGTACAAGGGAGCTTCTAGAGAGCCAGATGCAGGACCTTAAAAGCTTGGTTTTGAGCACGACCCAATCTTCGTAAAATGTTTTTTCAGCCATATTGACTACCGAATCAAGCTTTGTCCTAATGATGCCCTGTTGTACTGGCTATCTTAGGTGCAAAAATTCTCTGATACGCTGCAATTTGCTAAAGTAGACAAATGCTGGGAAATTAGATTAGGATTTTATTGTGGACATTTACTTTACTCTAATTCACATTTGCAGGAGCCTCTTAAACAAAGATCTGTACTTTTTTTTATAAGTGAAGGTATATACTGCTTTATAAACTATTCTGGATTAGTAGAGGAGATCCAAAATTAGTTTATAAACCAATTTCACCAATCACAAATTGAAGGTATACTGGTTTGCAGAAGTTGTGTAGAGTAAACCAATTTGCAAAATGACATTTACTCATTTTATTTTTAATAATTGTATAAATTGGTCTATGATATCTGAAATTTAAAGCAGTGACATGTTAATTTTTAATTTAAATCTACACTTGTGTAAACTAGGTCTATGCAAGTCTCTTGTGATCAACAGGTGCAACAAAAGATTTCTATACTTTCCCACCTTCATTCATTTTTGTTTTTCAACCGACTAATTTTGCTTTGCGGCATTTTTTGCTATATTTCAATCAATATATTCGATCGTTTCTAATGTATTTTCTTTTACTCAATTTTTATATATAAATTTAGAGACTAAATGCTAGTGAACATTAATTGAAGCGTCTTTTAAAGACAGACTCTTACCCCGTCATTTGTACGGTTTTGTTTTCCAGGCAGGGATGTTAGAGGGATGAAATCACAGAGGTGAAAGTCGAAGAAGTCATACATTATATTTTAAAGCAAATAACCCATACGTTATATTCTAGAGCGAGCGAGTAAATTTTAAATTTTAATTCCCTACAATAAGAAATGAATTTCAAATATTATAATTAGGTAAAATTTCAAGTTCATTGTTTGATGACAAATATCTGATAATCAACGGCTCCAGTTCAATCTTTAATAGTTGGAACCAACCCTTAATCCACTATTCACTCACTCTCATCTTAGATTTAATGCGACAGATTCCCTACAATCTTTATATGTTAAGCGGAAGAAATTTAAAAATGCAATCACAAAAGCTTGGCCTTCACATAATCTCTCAAACTGCACATATTTTAATGTAAAATCTGACCAAATTTAAACTTCTCTCCCAATTACATTCAGCAAATTATAATTAAAAGGAAAACCAATTCGGCTTAAAACAAAGCATACACTCGGAAACCTTCCGGTGTCAATAATAATAAAAGAGGAGGACAAAACTGACAGTGTCGAAGTCTAATAAATTAAGTAATGTGGTGTTCGACCTCTTTTATATACAACAGAAAGTTTAAGGTATTCAAAGCTGTGTGGCCAATGGGTTTTGCATTAAATCTTGCACACTAGCCTGTAATGCTTAATACTACTATACTAATACACAGGTTATTTCCAGTAAGAGGATAGCATAATCTACAGATATTTTAAAAGGTGGAGAATAACTTCTATTTAAATGCTTCATCAGAATGATGAAAAATATGCAATATTTTTTAAACAAATTTATTCAAAATTCCCATCACGCATAGGCAACCATTTTAAAATTCAAATTTTAATAATTCAGATAGATTTTTCATTAATTCAACCATATTTTAAGTTAATTCATTAATTCAAATAATTACATATTTTAAATATAAAATAATAGTCAGCAACGAACCTGATATAAATTCATTAAAAAATTATATAACATGTCTAACAAAATGAAAATATCATTATAAATAATAAAAACTCATACTTCGATTCATGCATCTAAAATATTTTTGAATAACTAGAACTATAAAAAGATCAGCATTGTACAAAAGATGAGACTTCTAAATCTTTTATAACATGTAGCTCACAGAGAAATGCTGTGATTGCATCATTGGTACAGTATTGTCGTGAAGTTGTTCTTTCTGGTGCATATCCATAGCATAATCTGCATTACCGCCTGCCAAATAATATGGCAACAAACAAATATTGAAATCAATTAAGCAACTTTGAATAAAGTATAACTCAGTAAATCAACACATGTAACCAAAAATAATTAGAAAAACACAGCTCTCATTTCCACCTCGGCTTGAAGTTAATATTTAATAGATAAATTTGATGCCTATCTTGAAACAGAAACCAGGGGTGCATATAAATATCAAAACCAAGTAATGAAACAATACCGAGAATAATAAAAGTATAGAGTGTAATAAAGCCAACGCTGAAAGTAAACATGTATACAGATCCAGAAGACCTTCCTAATAAATTGTATAAATTTCATTGAACAACCACTCTCTCTCTAAGAAGACACTCTTTAACCTTCAAAATAGAAGGCATACTACACCTTTGAATCCTGGTAAAGCTGGGAAATCTTCATTCTGAATGCTAAACTCTTGGTTTTGTTGAACAATGGGACGGACGCCAAGACCCCATTTTCGTAAAGAACCTGAAATATTTTTGGTTATACCATTATTTATTGTTTAAGATGCACAAATAAACCAAACATAAAACATCATTTATCTTCTCTTACCCAACTGTCCTTGAGGCCCTCCAGCAGAACTAGGACGACTTGTCAGTTGAGGGAAGTCATTGATATCAAAAGGGGAGCTGTCATTGGTATTCACATCATTCAACATTCCCGTAGAGTTCAAGTTACTTACTGCTTGAATATGGCACCAGCGCTGGGATAAGAATTTCCTAGCATTGAAATTACCTGTGGAGATCCTGGATCAAGAAAATTGTTCGTTACCAGTCTTCTCTATTCAAGAGGGAAGTTTACATACTCAACACGGAGAAACATACAAAAAACTTAAGCATGCAATTCATACATATCTCAATAAGCAGTTCTTTCAGTTGCTTCCAATCAGATTTTGCTACCATAGACAAAACATCCGCACAGCACATAAAAAAAACTCTTAAGATCACTAAACAAACAAAATGGCGAAGTGACACCTGAGCCAACAAATTTGAAGCAGGAAAACAAGAGCATACGTTGCCAGAAAGCATGTCCCACTATCAAGTTTAAAAAAAAGGTAAAAAACCAGGGAGTTGCTGCTACTCTCAAGGACAACAGTCCACCAGTCTGGTCCACGATTCTCAATATAGCAGAATAATGTCGTTTAGAGGCAAGAATGAATAGCAGACACTGGTGTCTCAGTTTGGCTCACCGAACTTTGATGCAATTGGAGTGGTCGCCCAAATATGGACATTTTCTGCGTCAAGTTCTCAAGGGCCTCATGTCTATTCGCTAGTTCCATGAGAACCTTAATTCTTCTAAACGACACATTACTCGGTTTCTGCCCCTTCTCAATCATCTCCAAGAAGCACTTCTCTGCTTCTTCCAACTTCCCCATATCACAAAGCAAGTCAAACAGCACGTCAGAAACCAAGGTATAGGACCCAAAACCCTTTTCCACCATGTTCCCCCATAACTGCAGTGCCATATCCACCTTCTCATACTTTCTAAACAACCTTATCAAGAACATACAAGACTGCGTATTCGGAAGGCACCCCTCAACCATCATCCTGTTGTACATGATCCAAGAGTTATGCAAATCATTGGACCAGTAAAATACCCTAAAGAACAAATTGTAAGTAGTTGCGTTCGGACTCAAACCCTTGCTCACCATCTCCTCCACCAAACCATAAGCATCACCAAGTCTCTTTGCGATGCAGAAATTCCTGATGGCAGCATTGTAGGCTGCAGCATCAGGGTAACACCCATACTCCTTCATCTCCTTCAAAACATCCCTGGCTTTATCAGGCTGCCCAATCAACCCCAACCCACCAATGATACATGTATACGTGATCACATCCGGCGACAAACCCTGGTCACGCATTTCATCAAGCACCTTATAAGCCTTCTCAATTTCCCTCCCCTTGCAGTAAACATCCACCAAACTATTGTATGTAACAACATCAGGTGTCACTCCCATTTCCTTCATTTCCTTGAAGAACCCTTCAGCATCCTCAGGGGTCTTCCACCCCGAAAGAAGAATGTTAAAAGTCTGTAAATTAGGACGAAATCGATGCTTCAAACTATGGTAAACGTTTCTAGCATCCGTCATGCTCTTCTCCTGACACAGCGTTCTCAACAGAGCATTGAAACAATTAGTATCAAATTCAGCTACCAGCTTCTTGAACTTTCTAAACGAGTCCACCGTTTGTCGAACGGAACACACTTTTGCAACTCTTCCCAACACGACCATAACGGTGCGAGCCGTTATGGCTGTTTGGTCTTTACGATGGCATTCAATTAAGACGTCCCAAACGTGACCAAACATGCGGCTTCTACCGAGAATGTAGAGCATGGTATCGAGGGAAAACGCAGTGTGGTAAAACCCTTTCCTTCTTCCGGTGTAACGGAAAAACTCTAGGGTTTGGGAGGGGTTCCCATGGCTGAAGCGAACCCTCTTGAGAACTTGATCGATCAATTCATTGGAGAGGAAAACACCGCTTGATTTCAGGGATTGTTTCAGCTGTTCCGGTGTGGAGGTGCTGCTGAGTATGCCGAACACTTTCTGTACGTCGTCGTTTTCATTGGAGCTTGAGAAGCAGTGCGGGATTACGGTTGAGGGAAGAGCGCAATTCAACGGCGATTTCACTGAGAAACGCCTCACCAACATTTTTTAAATTTGTGAAGTGAAATGGTCGTTCAGGAAAACAATAACTTAAAGAAAGGTTCGGCCCTCATTATACTATAATAATAAAATCACTCTTTAAATAGTTTATCAAAATAAATAAAAAATGGCATTCGTATATTTTTACTTTTCCTCTGACATTTGATTTTTAACTCTCTTTTTGTAAATTGTTGAGAGGCGAAATGCAGAAAGTTTTACTTGTTCATACCAGATACTATTCTACGAAGCTTGAAAAAAAAGAGACAACCTCACGATAAGAAAGAAAAATGTGAAAAAAAACCTTATTTGGTATATAATTTTCAGTGCAATATATTTTTTCAAAGTACTTTTTTAAAATAAATAAAATTCAAATTTAAAAATTTACTTGACACATTATCACTAGTGATGTACTTGATTAAAGCTATAAACTCTTCTTTTTTCTTATCTAGGGTTGATGGATTTGATTCGGGATGTGTTTATTTTTCCGTTTTGAAGCCCAAACCCACTTTTATTTTGCATTAAAAGTGATGCCAAATGTGTGACAATTTTGTTTTGAGATTTAGTTGGTTCAAAAATTGGTTAGTTTCAAAGCAATTTAAAGATGTTTTTCTCAGATTATTTTCATTTCATCCAAAGAAACTTACTTTCCTTAACTGTAACCCAAACACACTATCAGTCGTAAATTTGAAAGTAATCACGAATTTTAAACGCATTCGGCATTAGCTTGTAAGTTAGCTGAAAATCGAAATTTTATTCGTTCACGAAATAGCACCAAAACGACTTAAAAACGACTTAGAACGTGCGAGTCACATTGCAAAACTTGGCTACTAGTTATTCTATTCCGTTTCATAAAAAAAAAAATAAAAAATTGGGCTACTAGGGAGTAGTAGCTAGGTAGATTTGTTGGAGATGAAAAGATTTTCACGTGCAAGGTATTAATGGGAAACGAAATATCATGAAACAGGAGCATTAAGAATCATTAGTCACACTCACAATGACACTGAAGCTTGTCTCCTTTCCTAACCCTGCTTTCATTTGACTAGGGAATAGCCATTACCATCATTTGGCACAGACTGATTCACATTAAATAGGAAATTCCGTGCTTTCGTCCTCTGATTCAATGGGCTCAAGGTTTCCAATAAACTTTTGGCCCATTCCACGTGAAGTGGGCCAAACAAACTTTAAGGCCAGATATGATTCGGCCTGACGCCACATCTATAATCAGTCTCCAAGTAATTTAGGAATAGGCATAAGGACATTTGATATATTAAAGCATAAATCAAATATGTGTACTAATAAATAAACAGATGTTCCTATATAAATATAGTAAGTGTATAAGAATTGAAAAACAATGGAAAACATTAAAATTCAATGGAAAGAACTTTGAAATATAGTAATTTTAAAATTTGAATTGAAAAACAATAGAAAACATTAAAATTCAATGGAAAGCACTTTGAAATTTGTATTAATGGGGCCTTTTTTTCACTTTTCAGGTTAACAGGTAGAAAGACTAAGAAAGACTATCGAGAACTTCACGGTAGAAGTTCCAAAATTCACTTCTTTCATCTATAGCACTTTGACCAAATGGGTGTTGCTCCACATACTTCTGCATATTTTCAGCATCTGCCAATCCGTTCAGATATTCTCTCAGATCACCTCCACGAGCTGTCATAATTCATTCGAGATTAATTACCACTAGAAAATCGTGCTTCAAAGAGAAAATAAATGATCCATTAATGCATTTTTGCGGTTGAAAAGTTATAATGAACCAAAAGTACTTTGTCTATGACAAAACTTGCTTACAGTAACTATAAGCTTAATGTTAAATGAAAGATGAAGAATTAAATATAAAGGTTAAGTTCAAAGAAAAACAGAGAAGCGCTACAGAACAAACAAAATCACTCAAATCCACTTAGTCCATTAGCAAAATCTAACCAAGCCACAAGCAAATATAAATTAGAAGGTCATTTTGTAGTTTGGACCATACCTAGTGAATTGTCGCTCTGATTCTGAAAGTCGAATGATTGCGGAAACACGGAATTGCATGGCTAAAACAAATTATTTCACCATTCAAGAGTAAGTTAGTAAAATAATAGAAAAATATACGGGTGGTTTCGATTTTCTTGAATGAAAATTGAAAAAAAAAAAGAAAGAAAAAGGGAACTGGTTGTTTACAGGATTAAGTAATGCCTTGTATGGAGAATCATCCAACAGCAAAGTATTTGATTCATTGTAGTATCCCTTCTCCCATGGAAGTTTGGAATCGTACTTCTCCCAAATTTTCCTCAAATCTTTAAAAACCAATGGCTTGTACTTGTTTTCGAGAGTTTTGAAACGTGTTTTAGTACAATAAGAAAGATCCTACAAAAGTCAATAACATTTAATATGAGATGCAGAGAGTAGGCCATTATCTGATATAGATGTTTAAATTTTAAAGAGTTTCAAGATATTACCTCCTTGCCCAAATTGAAATACATATGAATATATTAACAAGTAAGAAGGAAAAAAATGGATCAATGTTAGCTTTTACTCACATGGTCGGTACAAATCCACAATCCCAAACATATAATTTATACCAAATTTACAAAAAGAGGGTCTCCACAGGACAAATTATTTGAAAATCAAGAACAGTAGCCAAATGAATTCACAGATGACGGATAAAATACTTACCCAACAAAAAAGAAACCTTTTTCTCATTTTTCTTCCCATCAAATGATCAAGGACACGATTGATATTTTTCCTACAAAATAGTAATATGAAAAATTAATACGCCACAGATAAAACATCACTGAAAGAACATTGGGGTGGCTACTGAAAAGATGATGCAGACAAAGTGAACACCAAAGTTTTTAACTGACATTTTAGAAAAAGATGGTTGAGGAATATATACCTGGTTCTTGAAGACCATATGGCTACTTCAAACTTCTCAAAGCAGAAGTTCAGAAAGTCGAGATAAAAGGGCCTCTTGAATACTGAAATGAAGCATAACTCGATTGGTAAAGAATGCATAAGGCACACCATCTTAGTATAGAAAAAGTATAATAACAGAGTTGTTTCTCACATGCTTTCTTTCCTACGGTTGCATCTGCTTTACGATGCTTTGGAGGAGGAGAAACAATGTCCACAAGAAGCCCATTTACATCAAGAACAATAAGCTTTTTCTTCAAATATACAGTTGACGGTCCAACTAAAGAAATTCGCCTAGTTTTTGGCCTGTCTTTTTCATTTGTGGTAGAAACAGAAACTTTCCTCTTTTTATTTCTGCGAGAAACCCGTCTTCTACGGTTTGCTTTATCTAATACAGGTGACTCTGTATTCGTAGCATTTTTTATACCCTCCTTTGGCATGTCACAAACTACTATTTTGTTTTCCTCTCTAAGGTGTTTCATCCTATATATCTTTAGTTACTTAGGTAAATTAATGATGCAAGTAACACTATAATGGCACTATAGATGACAGCAATCTTAATATACTCTCCTCCCAAGGTTGATTATCTTGTACTGTTCCATTGTCTTTTGTCTAAATGAACTCTGCAAATGTAGACATCAAAGGACTCAAATGATATATAGAATTGTATCTACAGAAAAATGACCCAGTAAAATCAAAAGTAATTTAATAAATAGGTCGAGATTAAAATAAAATACAAAACTGCTAGAAACAAAAACTCTAATTGTTCTGTAGGAAGACCAAATAAAACCTTGTAATCATCCATCACCATAGTATGCGAGGCTTCTGTTCAATTTATTGTTTAGTTTACTAACTAAGAGCACATTCTCAATTTCAGCTGTGCAATCATCCACTGGAATAGAGAAGGCACTAAAAAATGCTAAAGTTCAACAATTTTAACGAGTTCTGATTCTGTCGTTCTTCCAACTCTAGCCGTTGTATTGGTTATTAAACTAAAGGCGTAACTTCGAAAAATGGAGAATAACAGAGACAGAGAGATTCCAAATAATCAAAGCCATGCGTATACAACTTACAATATACAGATGAACAGCTTAAATGGATAAGCTATAACAATTTTGAAAAATAAAACAAATTATACCGTAAAACAGAAGTGCAGAATTTTCATAAAGTATAATTCAGGTTAAGCAAATACCCATTACCAAAGCAAGGTCCCGAGAAGACACTGCAACTTTGGAACATAGAAGGTAGAAGAGTTTGGCTGTTCTTCTTTATCTTGACGTGTTGTCAAAGAAAATTTAACGTAAATAAAGAGAAAAGCAATTACAGTTCAACATCTGGGCTCAAAAGGAATATGAAAAGTTTCCAATATTAACACTCCGTTCACTCACCTGAGGTATTTCCTATTTAGAGGATCAAAGGGACCAGAGAAAGAAATGATTTGAAGGTCATTGAAATGTTTACTTGTAGGGGTTTAAGAGAGGGGAATAGAAACCAATCCAAATCTGAGACAGTTATCCAAAATCAGATCCGCTGAAAGTACTTTGATAAGGTTCTTTCACTTCTGAAAGTAATTTGTATAACAATCCTCACAACAGCAATGTACATGTACACAAAATTAAACTCGTGGAAATTGCAGAAACGATTCAGATATTCGATGCTACCTAATTGAATTCATTGTATTCTTCTACTAACCTGGCAGTTGGAGACAATTGACGGAGCCTGCCGTTTCTGTGTCCTCTGCTGCAGCGCAAGGGTGTGGTTCGCACCACCCTTGTTCCTCCGTTGGTCTTCGTTGTTTTGGTGGCGCTGGAAATGGTGGTGCCGGTGGCTTAGGTTTGTTATGGAGTTGAGATCTATTGAGTATTGAGTATGCCCCTTGGCTTTTAGGACAAAGTGATGTAACCGCAATGCAGATGAAGTGTTCGATAAAAGGGAATAGCAGCAATTCGAGCAAATTGATGTTCACGATTTTAAATAAGGGTATAAATAGATCCAATGGTAAGAGTCAACGTGAATTCCCGAAAAAGTCTTTTAGTGTAGTCACTAAATTGAATTCAATTTTAAAATTTAAATTAAGAATTGTATTTTAAAAACAAAAAAAAAATGAATAACATTAAATTAAATTCTCAATTATAATATTGTTATTAAGAAAAATATTGACATGCTGTCTTTCAAAAATCATACCTAAACATATATATATATATATATATATATATATATATATATATATATATATATATATATATATATA